>Ga0316204_10001748_pt1 | contig 55155 bp, 58 predicted proteins | sample 6monrhotite_MG_2_FD_205661 | JGI IMG/M metagenome (GOLD analysis project Ga0316204, IMG submission 205661) | Microbial mat bacterial communities from mineral coupon in-situ incubated in ocean water Damariscotta River, Maine, United States -... | ecosystem: Environmental > Aquatic > Marine >... | reverse complement strand
TCCCTTTATTGCTTGGTTTATTTGCAAAAGACAAACCCACTCGAAGCATTATTTTTGTTAATACTAAACGAGTAGCTGAGGAAGTTAGTGCCTGGTTAACCGGAAACAACATACCACCAGCGGTTCTGTCGGGCGATATTCCTCAGGCAAAGCGTCAGACCCTGTTGAAAAAATTTCAGGATGGTGAATTCCATGTTCTTGTGGCAACAGATGTTGCCGCTCGAGGTTTACACATACCTGAAGTCAGTCATGTATTTAATTACGACTTGCCTCAACAAGCAGAAGATTACGTGCATCGAATTGGTCGCACGGCTCGTGCCGGCGCATCAGGTCATGCGATCAGCATGGCCTGTGAAGATTACGCACAGTATCTACCAGAAATTGAAGAATATATTGGTCATAGCATCCCTAACGAGGCTGTCACCTCTGAATTACTCGCAAAACCTCTACCTAGAGCTAAAATAGAACGCTATGGCGGCAATAAAGGGCGCAACAAAGGTGGCCGAGGCGCTACCAGACAGGGCAATGGACAAGGCCGGCACCAACAACGTAAGTAGGTACTTACGGTAATGCTGGAGGAGGCTAGCGCATATTTATTACTGGGCTCTGTAGCCGGTGTACTGGCTGGCCTACTCGGTGTTGGCGGCGGACTCATTATTGTACCAGCGCTTGTGACTATCTTTATATCTCAAGGAATTGATAGTCAGATCACTATGCATCTAGCGCTTGGTACTTCACTCGCAAGTATTCTTATCACCTCTATATCTTCTGTTTTAAGCCACCATAAAAAGCATGCTGTCGTCTGGCATCAAGTATTCAAGTTAAGTCTTGGTATTTTATTTGGTGCGTGGTGTGGTGGGGTCTTGGCTAGCCAATTGAGTAGTACATTTCTAAAGCCGCTATTTGCCATATTTGAGTTACTAGTTGCTGCTTATATGCTTTATGACAACACACCCAAGGCCCATCAAACATCACCTTCTCTATTAAATTTTAATGTCAGTGGAAGCGTAATAGGCTTTATCTCATCTATTGTCGGTATTGGTGGCGGCACAATGAGCGTGCCCTGGCTAATGTGGCATGGCAGCAGCATCCACAAAGCCATCGCTACGTCTGCTGCCATTGGCTTTCCCATCGCACTTTCTGGCTCTTTTAGCTACCTATACTCAGGCTGGCAATACGCTAGTTTGCCAGAATATTCCCTAGGATTTATTTACTTACCCGCATTGCTTGGCATTATCGTTAGCAGCGTATTTTTTGCTCCTCTCGGCGCAGCGCTAGCTCACCGCTTGGACGTAAAAAAACTAAAAAAGACTTTTGCCTACCTGCTCATAGTTCTGGCTATTTATTTACTTACTAGCTAATCGATTTATCTAATTGAATTTACTTGGCCGCTGGTTTAACCACTGCTTCTGTTGCTGGAGGCGTTTTCAATCCCGATTGATGACGCATTGGATATAGAACTTCTGTTAATTTAATCATTGCTGTTATAAATGGCTGTTTGGGATATTTATCACAATGCCTTTTTAACCAAAGCTGTGCCGAATCAAAACCAGTTTCACCCAGTATATTGTAGGTATTGGGTATCATCACATTAAAGGCAGTTAAGTAACCTATCATCCAGTCAATAAAGTAATCCTGTTCCCTACCGCCATTTTTTAAAGAAGCTGTATATTGACTACAGCTATCAGCGCCTGCCCCATAAACCGCATAGCCATCCTCAAAATCTCTTGCCAGAGCAATCTGACTAGAAACTAACAACAGCAGAACAGTTAAAAATTTAGAAATCATTATCATCCCAATAAATTAAGCATAAGTTAATCTCAAGCATAGCCGCTGAATCAATATAGTTCGAGTCCATAGTTTGAATTACACGCTTAATCAGACTATTGTCTGATTAAGCAAACCAAATTGAGTGGGCAAAAATGAAGAAGCCAGAACTAAAAGTCACCATTCTCAGCGACTATATTTGTCCTTTCTGCTTTATCGGGCATCTACGCCTCGATGCACTACGTGAAATTTATGATGTGAAGGTAAACTGGTGTTTCATCGAAATTCATCCCGAAACCCCAACCACAGGCCACTCTGTAAAACTTCTTAATTATAATAAAGACACCTGGGATACGATGATGCAGAACCTAAGTACTCTCGCAAAAGAAGAAAATATCACTTTCTGCGAGCAGACTATGACAACCAATTCTCGTAAGGCTTTATTGCTCAGCGAAGCCTGTAAGTCACTCGGCGCGAGCGTCTTTTATCCCGTTCATGAACAAATATTTCATGCCTATTTTATTGACGGTAAAAATATTGGAGATGAATCTGTGCTGCGTGAAATTGCCAAACAAAATAACATTCCTGAAAACATCGTTAACCAGGCATGGAGCGACAAGCATGCCAACGGACCTGCCGATTCGATTCCAGCAAGCTTATTGCCATATTTACAATATGCTGGAGCCATTCAGGCGAAGAGCGTACCGACTTTTATCATTGGTGATGAAATGCTTAACGGAGTGGCAACACGAGAAAAATTACTTGCTGCCGCAAGCCAATTGCATCAAAAGAATCAATTGAATGGGTGAAATAAAATTCAATCTAGACTAGGATTACATTTAATTTATTTAACAAAATGCTTACTTGTTTATGGAATTTCCTGACAGCGACCTCTGGACTTACACAACACAACTCTGGACCCTGCCTGAAGTTGAACCAACTTGCCTTGAACTACAGAACAATTACGATGCCGACGTTAATATATTATTGTATTGCTGCTGGATAGGCGACAAAAGTTTAAGTATGAACGAAGATGATATGCAGGTACTGCTAGATACCATCACGCCTTGGCAAACCATGATAAAACCATTACGCGATTCACGAAAAATGATGCAGCAGCAGCTCATTGCCATGCCATCTCATTTAGTTGAACAAACAGTCAGCAATATGAATCAGATGGAACTTAATGCTGAGCACATGGCTCAACTCGCCCTGGAAAAGGCATACGGCGCCGAAAAAATAACACCCCTCAAAGGGGCATCCAATATTGACTGCAGCTTACACAATATTAATTTATACCTACAAACACTAGAGAGCATTCCTTCCATGGAGGAGATTATGCCAATAGTTGGCCAACTTCTATCTTCTATTTATCAGGATGAAGAAGCTGTCCAAATGGCACTAATGAGTAACGCCTGATCAGCAGCTAGAAAATTAGTCGTTAGGCAGGCCTAGAAGTACAGACTTAAGCTCCTCTGTAACCGGGTTTTCTCCCAACCATACCGATAATAATGCACGATTAAAATCGGCCCCTTTAATAATGCCTTTTTCCACCCCTTTAATCGTTACTCTCGTTCCTTTCCCAGGTAGATAATCAAGCAATACCACATCACCCTCGTGTAGGTTGCTAAACATCTGATTAAACTGGATTAAACGTGGTTCCAATATAGAAAAAATACTTTTAGATGTATTGTTTCTAAAGCCATCTACCCAACCGTCTACCAGTTTTTTATAAGGCACTTCTGAATACGTTATATGCATCAATATACGATTGGGCGACTTACTTTTTAAAACCTCAATGTCACTATTTTCCACTTTCGGCAAATACAATGCCGCTATATAAACCTTAAAGAAAAATTTATAACGAATACCGGCACCATTTAACACCAGCTTTGTGTCAACGCCATGCATACTTATACGAGACGGAACATTCACACCAGCTATTTCAATATCTTTATCTGGTGCAGCCATTGCAGATGGCATAACCAAAAAAAGTGATATACAAATAAGCATTCTTAAAAAGGGGGCAAACTTACACATGTCAAATTCCCAATAATTTAAATTAAAACATCTATACTGGATATTAACTCTATTCAACAAAAAGACCATGTATACACCTGAAGAAAAACGTCATCTCAAACTCTTCGTTGCTTATATCAGCAGTTCGATTGCTGTTTTCACTTGCCTGACAATTATTCATTCCTTTATAACTTATAATCAAATTAATCTGGTAAATTTTTTAGTCCCCTTATCTGCTGCTATAGTCGTCGGTTTTCTTCTAGCTAGTAATAAAATCCTACAGTTTCAATTGAAAACGCTAGCCACTACCGACAAACTAACTGGTGCCAGGAACAGGCAATATTTCGATCAACGCCTAGCGGAAGAAGTTCTGTCTTCAGCAAGATACCAGCATGTCTTTAGTATTATATTTTTTGACTTAGACTACTTTAAGAAAGTTAATGATCAGTATGGCCATGCCACGGGCGACAAAGTACTTGTTGATTTTTCCTCAATCATTAGAGGCATAAATAGGGATACTGATTTATTTTCACGTTATGGCGGGGAAGAATTTATACTGCTAGCTAAAATGGCAGATAAACATACAGCTGAGAAAATTTATTTACGAATTAAAGAAAGCATTGATCAGCACACTTTTGGCAAAGTAGGAAGTCTAACATTCAGCGCAGGAATCGCACAATTTGACTACAACACAGACACTGCCGAAAGCATAATGAAGCGTGCGGACAAAGCACTTTATGAAGCAAAAGGAAATGGTAGAAATCGAGCTGTTATTGCCGAATGATACTTGTATCAGGAGAAAATTTCCCAGAGCATTAACCCCCAGATTAAGACCATTATAATGAGTGAAAATGTAACGGCCGCTGACGCCATATCCTTAGCTCGACCGCTCAACTCATGCAGATCATCACCAAACCGATCAACCACTGCTTCAACCGCTGAGTTTAAGATTTCCACCAACATGACTAACAATACACTACTGATCATAAATGCCAGTTGGGTTGTGTTTTCTGCCACATAAATAGCTAATGGAATAAGCACCAGTGCCAACCAGGTTTCCTGACGAAAAGCAGCTTCATATTTATACGCTGCCTTTATCCCTTTCCAGGAATAACCAGCCGCTTTAATAATACGCGTAAAACCTGTATTACCACTGTATGCCATTTTATAAACCTTTACGCTTCCGAGTTAGGAGTCCATGACAAATCTAACTGCTTTGCCGCACGCACTTCATCCAGCCTATTTACCGGCATGGTGTAAGGCGCGTTATGCAACATTTCGGCATCGGTCTCTGCTTCGTGTTGAATTTGTACTAGAGCCTCTACAAAACCATCTAGCATTTCTTTGGCTTCTGATTCGGTCGGTTCAATCAACAAACACTCGGGCACTAGCAATGGAAAATATGTTGTAGGTGCATGATAACCCAAATCTAATAAGCGCTTAGCAAAGTCCATTGCACTAACATTTAATTCTTTCGCCTGTTTTTTCAGCGTAATAATAAATTCATGGGATGCATAACGATCAGGAATTGCCGCTTGAAAACCACGCGCTTTTAATTGTGCCATCATGTAGTTTGCATTCAACGTTGCAAACTCAGATACTCGCTGCATACCTTCACGACCCAGCAAACGCATATAAATATAAGCACGCAATAGCACGCCCGGGTTACCAAAAAATGCCGACATGCGACCAATACTATGCGGACAATCTTCTTCAGTTAACCATTGGTATTCAGTACCGACTTTTTTCACTCCCGGCATTGGCATAAATGGCTTCAAACGTTCTGCTACGCCAATTGCACCAGAACCTGGACCGCCACCACCATGTGGTGTCGAAAATGTTTTATGCAAATTTGAATGAATAACATCAAAACCCATATCTCCTGGTCGAATTTTACCCAGGATTGCATTCAGGTTTGCACCATCGTAATAAAGTAAACCACCTACGTCATGAATGATTTTTGCTATCTCTTCGATGCGACGTTCAAACACGCCCAGTGTTGAAGGATTCGTCAACATCAAGCCCGCTGTTTGTGGCCCAACTGCTGCATTTAACGCATCAATATCAACATCACCGTTAGCCAATGTTGATATTTCTTTAACTGTATAGCCGCACATGGTTGCCGTCGCAGGATTAGTACCATGCGCTGCATCAGGCACTAAAATTTCTTTACGTTCAGTATCGCCATTCGCATCATGATAAGCACGAATCATCGCAACACCGGCAAACTCACCTTGCGCACCTGCCATCGGTGCCAATGAAAAACCCGCCATGCCGGTTACATCACATAACATTTCCTGTAACTCGTACATACATTCCATGAAGCCCTGAGAATTTTTCTCTGGCGCTAATGGATGACGCGACAAAAACCCCGGCAACATCGCCAAAGAATTACACACGCGTGGGTTATGCTTCATGGTGCACGAACCTAGCGGATAAAAATGCGTATCGATAGAAAAGTTTTTTTGCGACAAAGATGTATAGTGTCGCACTGCCTGCATTTCTGAAACTTCTGGCAAGCCAGGTTTTTCTTCACGTAATAATGACTCAGGAATATCCGTAGGCATTTCATTACCAGACGTCGATTGAATTTTAGTTTTACGGCCGCTGGCTGAGTGTTCAAAAATTAACATAGTTATAACTCCGATTATTTCAGCGCTTCAGCTAGTGCTGCCGCAAATGTTTCAATATCTTCTGCGATTCGTAACTCTGTCGCACAAACCAAAATATAATTTTCCATTTCTGGATAAAGCTCTGATAAATCTAGACCACCTAATATATTTTGTTCGGCCAATTTAGCCAAAACATCAGCAGCCGACTTATTCACTTTAATCACCGCTTCGTGAAAACGTGGCTGGTCAAATACAATTTCTACTCCATCGATTGCAGATAACTTCTCAATTAGGCGTTGTGTGTTTGCGTGACAACTTAATGCTGTTTGCTTTAAGCCTTCAGGCCCTAACAAACTCATATGAATGGTTGATGCGGTTACAACCAGCCCCTGATTAGTACAAATATTTGAAGTCGCTTTAGAGCGACGAATATGTTGCTCACGCGCTTGCAGGGTTAATACAAAGCCTTCTCGGCCTTGCTGGTCAACCGTACGACCTACTATTCGACCTGGCATTTGACGAACGAATGCTTTTTTACAGGTCATGATGCCGTAGTATGGGCCACCGGATGACATCGGCGCACCTAGTGGCTGGCCATCACCAACAGCAATATCAGCACCCGTGTCGCCCCAAATACCTGGTGGCTTTAAAATCGCTAAACTTAAAGGATTAACTACCGCAATCACAAGCGCATTATTTTCATGTGCCCATGCAGTAATCGCATCGACATCTTCCAATGTACCGAAAAAATTGGGCTGTGAAATAACAACCGCGGTAATGTCTTCGCCGGTAAATTCTTTAAGTGCATCGGTAGATGTTTTACTGGTTGTGCTATCCATCTCCACATTCACTAGTTCAACATTCTGGTGCTTAACCATAGTTTCAGTTACATGCGTGTAGGTCGGATTAACCGATCGCGGCACCAGAATTTTACGCGACTTGGATTTACGATTAGAACGTATCGCCATTAATACCGCTTCGGCCATTGCAGTTGCACCATCGTACAAAGATGCATTTGATACATCCATACCCGTTAACGCAGTCATCATACTTTGGAATTCGTATGTTAACTGCAAAGTACCTTGTGATGCCTCTGCCTGATAAGGCGTATATGACGTGTAATATTCACCACGCGTTGTGATTTGCCAAACCGCTGCAGGAATATGATGATCGTATGAACCCGCTCCAATAAAACAGAGTGGCTGACCGTCTTGTGCAGCGCGTTGCTGCATTAAACGATTAATGCTCATTTCATTTAAACCAGTAGGTACTTTTTCAAGTCCTTTGATTTTTAGATGAGCAGGAATTTCATCAAATAAATTTTCAATGCTATCAATGCCTATAACAGACAGCATCTCATTAATTTCTTCATCGGTATGGGGTATAAATGGCATGGTATTAATACTTTGAAAGATAAAAAACATATCACTTTAATAGTGACACTCGGTTTACTTTAAGCATTGTGTAGATTGCCACTGTGAGCTTTCAGGAAAAGGCAGGAAATGTGAGTTTACGAATAGTAAATGATCATTTTCCTAACGCCGTCATGGAAGTTCACAGTGGTGATATGCACAGTGTTTACTCGTCTTCGCACTCAGACTCGTACGAACTTGCATCCATCAACTGCTCAATATCATCTTCATCAGCTGGTTGAATTTTGAAAATCCAGCCATCGTCATATGCAGAGTTATTAATAATTTCTGGCTCATCCGTTAGCGCTGGATTAGTGTCGATTATTTCACCGTTGATTGGCATGTAAATATCAGAAGCTGCTTTTACAGACTCAATCACACAGCATGCATCACCCTGTGATAGTTCAATACCAACTTCTGGTGGCTCAACAAATACTAAATCACCCAATGCTTCTTGTGCGTGATCAGTAATACCCACTGTTACAGTACCGTCTTCTTCTAGACGCACCCATTCGTGAGATGATGTATAACGTAAATCTGTTGGTATTTCACTCATCTTAAAATCCTCTACTAACTAATTTTTAAATTCTTTAAATATAAATTCATGCTGTAAATTAAAATACTACAAACAAGATTTTCCTTCGCGGAAAAATACTGGCTTCACCACTTTTGCTTTTAGTCGTTTGTTACGCACTTCAACTTCACAGGTATCACCTATATTCGCAGGAACACGTGCAAGGGCAATTGACTGTTTTAAGCTTGGTGAAAAACTACCTGATGTTGTTTCGCCTTCACCGGCCTCACTAATCACTTTCATGTGACCGCGTAAAACGCCTTTATCTTCTAGCACAAGACCGACTAATTTTTGCTGCACACCGTCCAATTTTTCTGCGGCAATTTTATCGCGGCCAATAAAGTTACGATTTTCTGGCTCCCAGGCGATTGTCCAACCCAGATTAGATATTAATGGAGACGTACTTTCGTCCATATCGGTACCGTATAAATTCATACCTGCTTCTAAACGCAAGGTATCACGTGCACCTAACCCAATAGGCTTAACGCCAACGCCGAACAGGGCTTCCCAGAATTCAGACGCCTTAGACTCAGGTAATATTATTTCAAAACCATCTTCACCGGTATATCCCGTACGCGCTACAAACCAGTCACCCGATGCCGCACCGACAAAACGTTTCAGATCACCCGCAACCTGAGCTACGTCGGTTGGCAATACAGATACCGCTTTTTCACGCGCATTAGGACCCTGCACTGCAACCATAGCCACATCAGCTTGTTCAGTAACATTTACCCCAAAAGCAATCGCCTGCTTATTAATCCACGCCAAATCTTTTTCACGGGTTCCCGCATTAACCACCATGCGAAACCACTCATCATTCATGTAATAAACAATAAGGTCATCAATAACGCCACCATTCTCATCTAACATGGCGCTATACAATGCTTTACCACTAGTTTTTAACTTGGCTACATCATTGGCTAATATATATTGCAGAAAGGCCTTAACCTTGGCACCTTCAAGATCAACAACGGTCATGTGAGACACATCAAACATACCGGCATCGGTACGTACTTGATGATGTTCTTCCATTTGAGAGCCGTAATTAATGGGCATTTCCCAGCCTGCGAAATCTACGATTTTGCCGCCGTGGTTTACATGATTGTCATATAGACAGGTTCTTTGACTCATTAGGGTACTCCATTTAATTCATGGTTTACCCCTCTGTCCTGATACCTGAGAGATTAACGCGGCAAAACCACGTGTCCCCTTCGGTGTGCCATCAAGTGGCAGCTCTCCAGAGTCAATTTTCCTGCCATATATAGTTATGGAGGGACAAAAGCTGTAGTCCGTTTACCTGAGCGTTTCCGGGCGGTTGCGCCTTCGGTGCCTTCATTGAAGAAGGACTCTCCCACAGCTTTTAATGCAGCTTAATAGAATAAAATCAGCTGACTTAAATTGATGGGCAACTATAAACCAGACGAAAGAAAATTTCCATTTCCCTTTAGGCCTATTTGTTTAATTTAGTTTCAACAAAAAAACAAATAGCTGTTGATTGTAATCCCTTGAATATTCTGTGATTATCCAATTCTACAACTCAATTACTGGCTTTATTATGGACTGGTTGAATAACTTACAACTTACTGACTTACTCACTATTTTCAGTGAAAACCCCTTTTATCAGGCGATCATAATTATTATTTCCAGCCTGTTGCTCTCCAGCTTTTTTAATAACGTCGTCAGTAAGCTCATCCTGAAACTGGCAGATAAAACCAGAACTAAACTGGATGACCAGATTATTCAGATCAGTCGCCCGACCATCAGCAAGAGTATTCTATTAATTGCGCTGGGTATTGCTGGCACACTCGTTTTACCGGAAAAAACCGGGCAAGTTACCGCTGACACTCTCTATACCTTCGCCATATTGGTATGGGCATTATTTATGATTCGCTTAAGCCGAATTCTACTAATGCACTCCAGCCACAGCGAACAATATATGCCGTTTATAACAACACAAACGCTACCATTGTTTCAAAATTTATCCATCCTGTTTATCACCGGTTTGGCCATTTATTTAGTCTTTATTTTATGGGACATAGATATGACCGCCTGGCTGGCTTCTGCCGGCATTATTGGTATCGCCGTAGGCTTTGCTGCCAAAGATACCTTAGCCAACTTGTTCTCCGGCGTATTAATACTCGCCGATGCCCCCTATAAAATAGGTGACTACATCGTGTTAGACAGCGGTGAACGTGGCATGGTGACCAATATTGGCATTCGTAGCACCCGCATGCTCACCCGTGACGATGTTGAACTCACTATACCCAATTCCATTATGGGCACGACAAAAATCATTAATGAATCTGGTGGACCTTATAAAAAATTTCGCATCCGCGTAAAAACCGGCGTAGCCTATGGCAGCGACATTGATCAGGTGAAAGAAATATTACTGGAAGTTGCAAACGCTGAAGAGAAAGTATGCAACGACCCAGAAGCCCGTGTACGCTTTAGAAGCTTTGGAAATTCCAGCCTGGATTTAGAATTATTGTGCTGGGTAGAAGACCCATCATTACGCGGAAATGTTTTAGACGCTTTGTTAACAGATATTTATAAAGCCTTTAATGCGCAGGGTATTGAGATCCCTTATAGCAAACAAGATGTTTATATAAAATCGATGCCTGAAAGTAACTGATTATAGTTTTATACGACATGAAGAAAAAAGTTTACGTCTTCTTCGCTCACATCATCGCTTTGAAGTTTTCTAAACTATCTTTCATTTGGTCAACAAATGCGTGATGCTGTTCTTTACTCATAAAGTGAGACAGTTCCTCACATGAGCTACTAGCTATATCAGCATGCATACATGCGTTTCTCTCATCACCTTGTCTTGCATATCTAATTGCCTCATGCATATGATCAGCGGTACTTTTTTCTAACTTCTCTTCAATGCTATTGAAAATAGATTTATTATTTCTTTGTTTGAAATATTTAGCCAGCTCTCCCAACTCCTGATGACTAATAGCTCGAATGCTTCTCGAATAATTATGGTTATTCATAATGAACTCATAATCGGATGAATTTTTTTTATTATTCTGCCCGTTGATATTTAACATTGCATCTTGAATAAGATACTTTATTGAAGTCCTGATTTCTTCGCTCAAGCCTACGCCGCGATGAACTTCTTTTCTATAATTTAAAACTTGCTGATGAAGAACGAAAAGCGAAACTTTAAATTGCAGCTTTCGAATAAGCTTAATGAGCCCAGTGTAATAGAGTATTGTTTTCATTTTATAACCCGCATTTGTGGATCGAATGACACTTACTAAACTAGGGGAGGATAGAAAAACTAAAATTTTCAAGACACTATTTTATTTAAATCAAATACTAGCTCTAAACATTAAATTTAGCCAGACCCATATAATGAACGGTTTATCCAAAAAAAACCTCTAACCATCAAAATATATTGACCGATCACACTGAAATACGAAACAACCACAAACAAATCTATCACCCGATATTTGCTCGTTGATTACTTAAATAACTCAAGCAGTCATCTATCAACCCCTCATCCACCATCAAATACAATGGCACACCGTTCAATACTGAGTTTTCTTTACGTAACCAGTTACACATTAGCGCTTCATCACCCTGAAACCTTAAGTGCAATCCTTCAAATATTGAAATGAATTTCTCAGCTTGCTGCCAGGCAACAGAATCAACTTCCAAGTGTTGCTGTGCATTCGCGAGCTCACCCACATCTGCACATTGAAGTTTTAAAATTCGTGCTAGTTCTGCATGATACAAGCCCAGCATGTGCGATGCCTGTAATACCGCCGGAGTTAGGGCAGAAGAACTATGATTTACATCTGATAGTTTTATCAGGTGCATTTTTAGGAACTACCAACCAACTGGCTTGGCCATTTTAGGAAGATCCCCCTCCAGACCAAGCGCATGACGCATAAACTTATGTTTAACTGGCCCCATACTATTTACCAAATTAAGACCTGCATTACGCACAAATGACAAACTTGATTGTTCATTACTAAATAAGTTTTTAAAGCCGCTCATGCTGTACATCATTAAACTGTTATCTGCACGACGCCAGCGCTCATATTTTCTTAAGGTAGTTAATGAAGCAATGTTTTGCCCTTTAGCTCTGGCTGTAACAATTACTTCCGCCAAGGCTGCTGCATCCAAAATACCCAGGTTCACACCCTGCCCCGCCAATGGATGAATGGTGTGTGCTGCATCACCAATTAAAGCTAAACCTTTTTTTACATATTCATCGGCATGCCGGCGAATCAATGGAAACGCGGCTCGCTGGCCAATGCTTTCTACTTTTCCTAATGTGTAATCGAACTCCTGCTCTAGCTCACGGGAAAAACTTTCATCATCCATCGCCAACAATTCATCCGCTCGCTCATCTTCTGCCGACCAGACAATAGAACAACGGCCATCGCTCAGCGGCAAAAAGGCCAATGGGCCCGTGGGCAAAAATCGCTGCCATGCTGTACTGCTATGATCCTGTGTCGATTTAACTATGGCTACGACACCTTTTTGTTCATATGCCGATTTATTAATTAAAATACCAGCAACTTCACGTACTTTTGAATTAGCACCATCCGCGCCGACCAATAACTTTGTCGTTATACAACGGTCATCATCAAGAATAACTTCAGATTGAAGCTCCGTATAATGAATGTCTTTGACTTGCTGTGGACACAATAATTCAACATTGTGAAGTTTTTGACATTGCTCATATAAAGAAAATTGTACTGCTCGGTTTTCAATAATATGACCCAATACATCTATACCTAAATCCGCCGCGTCAAAATGTATTTTTCCCTCGCCGGTCGCATCCCATACATGCATAGACTGATAAGGGCTCGCTCGACGCTGCAACATACCCTGCCATGCATTTATATTTTGAAATACCTGTTGTGATGATTTACTAATGGCCGAAACACGTAATTCATATTCATCACCTGCTTGAATATCAAATGGTTCATTTGCCTCGACGACAGCAACATTAAATTCCTGTTGACCTAATGCACAAGCCAGCGTTAAGCCAACCATGCCGCCGCCAATAATCACTACGTCGTATTGTTTGCTTTGGTTCATCAGAGTGACAGCCGTCGCTGTAGCTTACTCATACGCCCTAACATTCCCATACTTTGTCTTGCCATTAATGTTCGTATTGGCGCAATCAGGTTTACGCAAATCAACCCCATTGCGCGGGCATGACCGACTACTGAAATATTATTTGAAAATAACTTAACTAAGGTATCGGTTATAGTGTGTACACGCTGCATATCATTAAAGCGGCTTGCATAATATTCCGCTAGTAATAATTCATTCCCCGGATCATCTGCCGAAACAATTAGTTCTGCCAACTCAGCAACATCGCGCAAGGCCAGGTTATAACCCTGCCCTGCAACCGGATGTAAAGCATGCGCTGCATTACCTATGACAACGACTCGACCCTTAGTAAGCTGCTCGGCTTCGGTATAAATTAATGGATAACTAACCCGTGCACCGGCCTTTTGAATATTTCCTGCGCGGTAACCAAAGCGCTGCTGAAGCTCACTTATAAATTCCACATCTGATAAATTTAATATTCGCTGCGCATCATCACGCTGACATGTCCAAACAACCGAATAGCGATTTTTTGTCATTGGTAAAAAAGCAATAGGGCCTGTATCTGTAAAACGCTCAAACGCCACACCGAGATGCAACTGATCCGTTAGTACATTGGTAATAACTGCAGATTGCTGATAATCATCTTGCTTTGTAGCAATACCCGCTAACTTTCGAGTGGCGGACTGCACTCCATCCGCAGCGACTAACAATTTAGCTTGCAGCGAAATAAGTTTTTCATCCAACCTAATTTCAATATGCGTTGTATTTTCAAAGGACTGTAAATTTTCTATCGTCGCAGGGCAATACCAGTCAACATGATTTAAGTTTTGTACTTCGTTCATCAGTACGCGACCAATCACTTTACTTTCCGCCACGTAACCCAGCGCTTCCACGTTTTCTTCTACATGATGCAGTCTTGTAGCACCGAGATGTCCACGATCTGATATATGAATAGATTTAATTGCCTCAATTTCTGGCTCTAACGTTTCCCAAAAACCAATGGCTTCAAAAATTCGTCGCGAGCCATATGACAAAGCAATAGAGCGATCATCAAAGCTTGGCTGTAAATCCGATTGAAATGGATATGCTTCAACAACAGCAATTTTTTTATCCTGATGATTTTTTAATGTCGCGGCCAAGCTCGCACCGACCATGCCGCCGCCAATTATAATCACATCGTATTGTGAAATTTTTTGACTCATATATTTCTTATTATTAGCGACTTATTATTCATCAAAAAGCCTATTTTCCACCAGCCATGATAGCTTCGATTTCCTCAGTGGTTTTTGGTAAACCATCCGTCATTACATCACAACCATCTTTCGTCACCACAACATCGTCCTCTATACGAACACCAATATTCCACCAACGTTTAGCACCTCTACTACCATGGGGAATATATAAACCTGGTTCAATGGTGAGAGCCATACCCGGCTCTAATAAACGCCATTCATCATCAACTTTATAATCACCAACATCATGCACATCCATACCTAACCAATGTCCGGTACGATGCATATAATATTTTTTATAGGCTTCTTCTTTTAATAGTTTACTCAATGTGCCTTTTAATAAACCTAATTCGATCATTCCTTTGGTTAGCGTTTTAACAGCTGCTTCGTGAGGATCATTCCAATGATTTCCAGGCTTTACTTTTTTAATAGCATCTAGATTAGCCTGCACGACTAAATCAAAAATTTCTTTTTGCGCTTCACTAAATTTCCCATTCACCGGAAACACACGAGTGATATCTGCATCATAGCCTTCCAGCTCACAACCAGCATCGATAAGTACAATTTCACCATCGTTCAATACCATATTGTTTTCGGTGTAATGCAAAATACAACTATTCGCACCGCCACCAACAATACTCGGATAAGCCCAGTTCGCTCCATTACTTTGAAACTCATGCATTATTTCCGCATCAAGCTGGTACTCATACTTTCCCGGTGCACAAATTCTCATTGCACGTTTATGCGCCTCTACGGATATTTTTGCCGCCTTTTTCATTAAACGGATTTCATCGCGATTCTTAAATAGACGCATGTCGTGCAATAAATAATCGAGAGAAACAAATTCATAGGGCACATTTGCACCTGAGCGGGATTGCTTACGTAGCGTGTTCACCCAGTCCATTACATGCTTATCAAACTGCGGGTCTAAGCCCATGGTGTGATACACCCGATCACAGGACTCCATTAGACCGGGCAATATGTCATCTATGTCATCTATTGGAAACGCATCATCAGCACCATAATGCTCAATCGCCGCTTCTGGGCCACAACGCCTACCGTGCCATATCTCCTGTGTCTCATCCTTATCTCGACAAAATAAAACGTATTCACCACCTTTACGGCCTGGCACAAGCACTATCACGGCTTCTGGTTCAACAAATCCACTTAAATAGTAAAAGTCACTATCTTGGCGAAAGGGATAATCCACATCTCGATTTCTTACCCTTACCGGTGCTGCAGGGAGAATAGCAATACCACCTTCACCAATCATTCTTATTAATTGTTTTCTATTTCGTGCGTGAACTTTTTGATTCATATAAATTCTCTAACGTCATATCTCAAAGGGGTCTGGAAAGGACCTTACTGCAAAGTCTGAGGTGCAGCGTGTGATGGCTGCAACTCCTCATTAATCAACAATACGCCCATACGTACATATTCGTATAATTGCATATAGGCTTCTTCATCTGTATCCACTTCTTCATCCACATCGTGTCCGACTCTGGCGATTTCCACCATATCCCTAATTAACTCAGCCGTATCTTCTGGTAGCTCTCTATCCTTCTTTAAGCCGCCATTTACTAGCCCATAGGTAAAACCCTGACACCATGCAGCCAAGGCTTCAGTGCGTATACTTAAAGAATCTTCATCATCTGGAAGAAGTAACTCGAACTCAATATTAGGATCATTCAACTGGCTTTGAGCGTCATTGAACAGACCTACCAATAGCTGACTGGCTTCCTGTATCAACATATTATTCAAATCAAGCTCTTCAAACACCTGATCTAACCACGCATTCAATTCAACCTTTCCGGAAGCACAGAGCATTCCACACAGAACACCATGTGACTCAGATGCGACTAATTCTGCCTCGGCTTTAACTAAAGCACTACTTAAACTGTTATAATCTGGCCTAGAGATCATAATTTCTCCTGTCGGTAATTTGTCATATTATCCGTCACTTTTAAGCATTAAGGCTTATGCTTGAACGGTGAAAAACGATAAACTATTGAAATTCATAGATTAAAATTAAGTTAGCTTCATTTTTGCATTACATAATGCTTTACAATCAACCTTTAATCTAACATTCTAACACGCTGTATTTGAGCCTTAAAATTTGACCTACGGCAATGGAATAACTATATTTAACATTATGAGCATAGAAAACAAAAGCAACATTGAAGCCCTAGAAAAGAAAGTAGATGAGTTAATCGCTCTTTCTACAAAATTATCTCTAGAAAACGACGCACTGAAGCAGCAGCTTCAAGAAATTCGTAATGACCGCGCAGGCTTAGTTGAACAGCGAGATACCGTACGCGGCCAGGTTGAAGGCATGATTACCCGCCTGAAGTCGATAGAAACCGCATAACCCGTCTTTTTTTCAAAAAGTCTTGCCATTACATTATTGGTATTGTGAGTAAACACTTATGGGCGATAGCGGCCTAAACATCAAAATAATGGACAAAGACTACCGTGTCGCTTGTCCTCAAGACCAACAATCATCATTACAAGATTCGGCCAGATTTCTAAATGACCGTCTCAATGACATCAAAAACAAGGGTGGCATAATTGGTACTGAGCGCATAGCCATTATGGCTGCACTAAACCTTGCACATGAATTACTTGGCAGCCATGAGTCTGCTAATGAATTTAGTGATATTGATGCCCGAATGGTAAATATTCAGAAAAAGATTGATATTGCTTTGCGTGAAATTAAAGTATCATAGTTAGCAATTACACTAAGTCTATTTCATTTTCTACTTAACTATATGAAGTAGATAGTCCCTGTAAAAAAGTTTGGGTGCTTCTGCGGTGTTTGTAAGCCTACTTATAAAACCCTTGAGCCTTACTCATCGACCCCGGGAATGTGTCTGCAGTTGTTGTGTGCATTACCGTTTTATACGGGAAGCCTTATACATCTGCGCTAGCTCCCACTTGAACTTTCCGGTTCAAGGTTAGTGAGATCGCTACGGCATTTGCGGTTGCACCCACCTAATTCAAGGGCCCTGACAACGGCCTGTTTAATGAAGAATCTTGGCCCTGCAGTGCAGGGCTTTTATTTATGAGCAGCAATCAACAACGATCATCTCTTCGCAAAAAATTACGCCAACAACGTAATTCTCTCGATATAGAAACACAGCTCCAGCATTCTATTTCACTAGTTGAGCAACTAAACAATTGCAGTCTATACAAACGCAGCAAAAAAATTGCGATGTATCTGGCCGCTGATGGTGAAATTGATACAGAATTTTTAATTGATAACGCCTGGGCAAATAATAAAAAAGTCTACCTGCCCGTTCTTGCTCCTTTTGCCAGTCGACTTTATTTTGCACCCTACACACCTGACTGTATTTTAAAGCCTAATAAATTTGGCATCCCCGAGCCTTACATCCATCCTAGGGACTGGCTTAAACCACAACAGTTAAATTTAATATTGATGCCTCTGGTTGGTTTTGATACTAACGGCAATAGGCTAGGCATGGGCGGTGGATTTTATGATCGCAGCCTAAGCTTTTATGCACACAGAAAACACACGCATCAACCTTACTTAATCGGCCTAGCCCATCAGTTACAATGCGTTGAGGAACTACCCCATCAACCACACGATGTACCAATGCATATGGTAGCCACCGAACAACGCATTTACAAAACAGCCATATGAAATTTTTTTTATTCAAACTCACATTAGCCATCACGGCAATACTACCACTTAAACTTATCCATTTATTTGGCAAAGCCATGGGGGTTCTTAGCTGGAAAAGCAATAGTCGCATACGTCGCATCGCTGAAAAAAACATTCAACTATGCTTTCCTGAGCTGAATCATTCACAACAAGAAGAGCTAGTTAAAAAAGTGCTTTATGAAACAGGTAAAGTTATTTTAGAAACTGGAATGATGTGGCTAGGCGACACACACAAAACACTCCAACTAGTTAAAGAAACTAAAAACCAACACCTAATTGATAATGCATTAAAAAATAATAAAGGAATTATTTTAGCTATGCCACATTATGGTTCATGGGAACTCACTTCGCTTTACTGTGCCGAGCATTATCCAATGACAACAATGTATGCCCCACAGGACGACATTAAAGTGGAAAATTTAATGCGTAATGCTCGTCAACGAACAGGTGCTAAATTAGTACCTACAGATAGCACTGGTATACGTGCAATGAGCAAGGCGCTAAAACAGGGAGAAATAATCTCTATTCTTCCCGACCAATCCCCAAAAAATAATGGACTATTTGCACCTTTTTTCGGCCAGCCTTGCTACACCATGACATTACTCAGCAAACTAGCCAAAAAAAATAATGCTGTTGTGATTTTTACATACGCAAAACGCTTACAAGACAGTAGTGGTTTTGAAATTATTTTTAGAGAAGCCAGTGAAGACTATACGAAATTAGAGCTTGAAGATTCAGTCGTCCAACTAAATCTAGATATTGAAAAATTAATTAGGGAAACACCGCATCAGTATCAATGGACATATAAACGATTTAAGGAGCAAGCGGAAGGACAGTCTTCCGTTTACTAAAACAAATGATGCTCAGTAATTTTTTATACAAACAACTAAAGGCTACTTCAATTTATTTCGTCAAGTCACCAAGAAACATTTGATACGCAGGATTTTCACTTTCATCCCACCATTTAAAACCAAGCTCATCTAAAAACGCAATAATTTCCTTACGCTCTTCTATCGGTATTTGCAGACCAACCAGAACTCGACCATAAGCCGCGCCGTGATTGCGGTAATGAAACATACTAATGTTCCAACGCTTTCCTATATGCGCAAGAAAATCGAGAAGAGCACCTGGCCGCTCGGGAAATTCAAAACGATACAACACTTCATTCTCAATATTATTTGCATGCCCACCGACCATATAACGAACGTGCAATTTCGCCATTTCATTATCGCTCATGCAAAGAACCGAGTATCCTTTGTCGGTAAGCTTATTGGTCAATTCTTCCAGCTCTACCGCACCATCCGATAATTGAATACCTGCAAACACATAGGCCTTACTATCATCTGCATATCGATAATTAAATTCGGTAATGCCTTTTTTTCCAATTAAGCGACAGAAGCGTAGGAAACTACCAGGCTCTTCAGGAATTGTGACACCAATTAAGCCTTCTCGTCTTTCGCCTAATTCTGCTCGTTCTGACACATGGCGCAAGCGATCGAAGTTCATATTCGCACCACTATTAATGGCAATTAGCGTTTGCTGACTAACATCCTTCTCTGCCACATATTTTTTAATACCTGCAACCGCCAGCGCACCAGCCGGCTCCATTATTGTGCGAGTATCATCAAAAATATCTTTGATAGAAGCACAGATTTCATCTGTGCTTACGGTGATAACTTCATCAACCACATCTTTTGCCACGCGCCATGTTTCTCGACCAATTTGCTTAACCGCAACACCATCTGCAAATAGACCTACTTCGCTAAGCACCACTCGGCGATTTTTTTTCATCGCCGCCGCAAAACAGGCGGCATCTTCTGGTTCAACACCAATGACTTTAATGTCCGGGCGCAAGTATTTAATAAATACAGCCATTCCTGCAATCAAACCACCACCACCGACCGGTATAAATATCGCATCGATATCCTCCGGGTACTGACGCAGTATTTCCACCGCTATAGTGCCCTGCCCGGCGATTACATCTGGATCATCATAGGGGTGAATAAAATCGAGATTATCTCTCTCAGCCAGCTCATACGCATGCACTGACGCCTCATCAAAGGTATCGCCCACCAATATTGCCTTGGCACCATAAGATCGCACTGCATCTACCTTGATCATTGGCGTTGTTTTGGGCATCACTATAGTCGCTTTTACCCCCAACTTACTTGCAGCCAAAGCTAAACCCTGAGCATGATTACCTGCGGATGCAGCAATAACACCTGTTAATTCTTTTTTACGGCTTAATTGATACAGCTTGTTATAAGCGCCGCGCAATTTAAAGGAAAATACCGGCTGGAGATCTTCACGCTTTAGTAAAATTTTATTCTCTAAGCGAGCACTTAAGCGCTTTGCTTCATCTAAAGGTGACTCGATTGCCACATCATAAACACGGGCAGTAAGAATTTTTTCAATGTATTTTTGAGTCATGAGGGTTAAACAGGTATTATTCCGCAATCAGATTATTAGGAACGAGTACTATGACCCAAGATGAAATGAAACGCAAAGCCGCAGAAGCTGCCATGGAATATGTAGTTGAAGGTGAAATTATCGGCGTAGGCACTGGCTCTACCGTAAATCACTTTATTGATTGCCTTGCCGAAGTTAAAGGCAAAATCAAAGGTGCTGTATCCAGCTCTGAGGCCTCTACAAAATTAATGGAAGAGCGCGGCATTAAAGTATTCGATCTAAACAACGTGGATAGCATCCCTGTTTATGTTGACGGCGCAGACGAGTCCAACCACGGTTTATCCCTTATTAAAGGCGGCGGCGGTGCATTAACACGTGAAAAAATTATTGCAGGCGCTAGTGACAAATTTATTTGCATTGCAGATGAGAGCAAACTGGTCGATGTAATGGGCAAGTTCCCACTACCTGTTGAAGTTATCCCTATGGCTCGAAGCTATATTGCGCGTAAATTGGTCGCACTAGGTGGTCGCCCGGTATGGCGCGAAAGCTTTATCACAGACAATGGCAATGTGATTTTAGACGTGCATGATATGGATATTATGGAACCGATGAAAATGGAAGATGAAATCAATAGCTGGGCAGGTGTTGTTACCTGTGGCTTATTTGCTAGAAAAGGCGCAGATGTATTGATTTTAGGCACACCTGATGGTGCTAAAACAGTGATGCCAAAATAGTTATGCTCACTTAACTGCAGGACAAACCTGCAGTTAAGTAATGCATCACATTAAAGTAGCACCTGCTCTATGCCGCCCTGCTTCACTTTCTGGTAGTAATCCTTCTGCCATTTTTCACCCAGCTTATACTTAGCAAGTTCAACCAATATATAGTCAACCGACATATTGGTATCCTCTCCATATCTTTCTAACCCCTGCTGACAAGCCGGACACGAGGTGAGTACTTTTACATTATTATCTAGCGCTTTTTCATGACCGCTTAAAGATTTAATATCTTGTTTTAACTCTTCCAGTTTTCTATGTTTTACCTGAGCCGCAATATCTGGTCTTGCTATCGCAAAGGTACCTGACTCACCACAGCAACGATCAGACAAAGCAACTTCCTTACCCATTAACGACGTCGCCACATCAGTACCATCATGGTGCTTCATCGGCTTATGACATGGTTCATGGTATAAATATTTGGTTCCGCCCACACCATCCATTGTTACACCCTTCTCCATCAGGTACTCATGAATATCCATTAGGCGGCAGCCAGGGAAAATTTGCTCAAATTGATATTTCAATAATTGATCAATACAGGTCCCACAGGACATCACTACCGTTTTGATATCCAGGTAATTCAGAGTGTTTGCCATGCGGTGAAACAACACTCGATTACTAGTCGTTATTTGCTGACCTTTTTCCGTATCACCCGATGCGGTTTGCGGATAACCACAACACAAATAACCCGGCGGCAATACTGTTTGCACACCCAGTTCATAAAGCCATGCCAGCGTCGCTACGCCAATTTGACTAAATAATCGCTCAGAACCACAACCTGGAAAATAAAAGACAGCCTCACTGCTAACATCCGTTTTATTTGGGTCGCGCAAAATAGGGATATATTTATCATCTTCCACGCCCAATACCGACCGCATAGTGCCACTAGGCACATCGGCTGGCATAGGCTTATTAAAGAACTGAATAACCTGCTCTTTAATAACGGGCTTACCGGTTGTTGATTTTGGTCGACTCTTTCCGGGCAATAATCCGGGCAGCAATTTCATTGCCTTACGCGTCATGCGTTGCCCAAAATAGCCCGCTTGAATCAATCCTGCGCGCATCATTTTTATTTTGCCTGGCGACTTCATATTCAAATACGCCATCGACATTTTAGTGCCGATGTTTTCTCGACGCTGATTTTGCATTTTCAGTATATGTCGCATCTTGATAGTGACATCACCAAAATCAATATCGACCGGGCAAGGATTTAAACAACGATGACAAACTGTGCAGTGATCTGCCACATCATTCATTTCATCAAAGTGACGAATAGACACACCACGACGCGTTTGCTCTTCGTATAGAAACGCCTCGGTAATTAAGCCGGTGGCTAATATTTTATTACGCGGAGAATATAGTAAATTCGCCTGTGGAACGTGGGTGGTACATTCTGGCTTACATTTACCGCAGCGCAAACAATGCGCTATCGAATCATTAAGTTCACCCAGTTCACTCTCTTCAAGGATTAACGCTTCCTGCTTTAATAATCGCAGGGAAGGTGTATAGGCAGACTCTAAGCCACCCGTTGTGCGCTGCAATTTACCTTTATTAAAATAGTCTTCAGGGTCTACTTGCTGCTTGTACTTTGCAAATGCATCAATAATATCGCTATCAAGATACTGGAATTTTGTAATGCCAATTCCATGCTCCCCTGAAATTACGCCATCCAGAGACCTTGCCAATTGCATAACCTGATCAACAACATGTTCAGCTTCCTGCATCATATTATAATCATTTGAATTCACTGGAATATTGGTATGCACATTCCCGTCACCCGCATGCATATGCAACGCTACAAATATTCGACTTGATAATATCTGCTGATGAATTTCATCTATTTTCTGGTGTACTTGCTGAAATTCAAAGCCACTAAACAATTGCTTTAAGGGTTGTTCTATTTCCGACTTATACGAAATACGGACATGCGCATTAAGTATCGCCTGAATTATTTTATGATTCTCTTCAACTGCAATTGTTTGTTTTTCATTCTCTAATAAGTATTCAGCCGCCGAGCTCACTTGCTCGTCAAAGTTATTCAGCAATGCATTCCAGCGTTGCTTTGCTTGCTGCAACAAAGCCGTTGCCTGTGCATATTTCTCTGGTAAGTACTGCTGTGTCTCAGAAGCTTCGCTATCTAGACTCTGTGTCTCAGCATCAAAATACTCACTTAGCGCATCCAGCATCGCCAACTTATTATTAATCGACTGGTGCACATTGATGGTTTCAATGCCTTCTGAATAATCAGCCAGCCTATCGAGTGGAATAACTACATCTTCATTAATTTTAAATGCATTAGTATGCGCAGCAATTGCAGCTGTACGGCTACGCTCAGACCAGAAGCTCTTCCGGGCCTCCGCGCTTACCGCAATAAATCCCTCTGCACCACGTGCATTGGCCAGACGCACAACATGTGACGCGGCTTCTGCGACGGCTTTATCGGTTTCCCCAACAATGTCCGCAACTAACAACATTTTGGGTAATGCACCACGTGCCGCCTTAGGGCTGTATTTCACGGCGCGAATATAACGATCATCCAAATGTTCTAAACCGGACAACAAAACATTCGGGTTAGCATCTAGATAATCTTTTATTTCAACAATCGCAGGCACTGAACGTCTTAGGTCCTGGCCATAAAACTCTAGCGCTACTGTTCGCGCCTGCTGCGGCATGGTGTGCAATAAAAAATAGGCCGAGGTAATAATGCCATCACAACCTTCTTTTTGTACGCCGGGCAAGCCACCTAAAAATTTATCGGTTACATCTTTACCCAGGCCTTCTTTGCGTAAGGAAGCACCTTTAAATTTTAGAGATTCTGGGTCTGCAAGCAATTTTTCCGTTACAGAATCGTAATGGCTAAGCCTGAATTCAACTTCGGGCTGCTCATGAATTTTACCCAGGTTATGATTTACGCGCTCCACATCCAGCCAATTTCCATCCGCTGTCACCATTCTCCATGACACCAAATTATCTAAGGTTGTACCCCACATAACGGCTTTTTTACCACCGGCATTCATTGCGATATTGCCACCAATGGTGGAGGCATCTTGCGATGTTGGGTCTACGGCAAACACATGTCCGTGCTTATCCGCCAAATCGGAAACACGACGCGTAACCACACCAGACCCAGTGCGAACCACGGGCACAGCCTGCGTTAAGCCAGGCAATTGCTTATGCTCTATCTCACCTAACGACAACAACTTTTCAGTATTAATAATTGCAGTATTTTCATACAAAGGCACAGCACCACCGGTGTAACCTGTACCACCACCACGGGCAATGAGCGACAAACCTAAGTCAATACAGAGCCGCACCAGTTCTGGTACTTCTTCTTCTGTGTCTGGTGTAAGTACAACAAAGGGAAACTCAACACGCCAGTCAGTCGCATCCGTCACGTGAGAGACCCGAGCAATACCACTAAAATCAATATTATCTTTGCTAGTCACCTTAGAGAGCCGTTTTAATGCAACTGCACGCAATGCTCCCTGACTTGCAAACCAGTTAGAAAAATCTTTTACTGCGGCTTTTGCTTTGCTCGCCAGTAGCAGGGCTTTTTCATTGCCGTTTGCACGTTCAATAATCTGCTGAATACGATGATTAAGCGCAGCCACCAATTGTTCGCGACGTCGCCGATTTTCCAGTAAGTCATCCTGCAAATAAGGGTTACGTTGAACCACCCACATATCACCCAGCACTTCAAACAACATACGTGCAGAGTAACCCGTTTGACGTTCACCACGCAGCTCATTGGTCAGCTGCCACATTTCTTCACCTAAAAAACGAATAATTATTTCGCGGTCCGAGAATGAAGTGTAGTTATAGGGGATTTCGCGAATTCGGGTATTTGAACTCATGTAGAAAGGACTACCAGATAGAATAATTAGAAGTTCAATATTAGCATATATGTAACACTATAAATGCCTGTGTCTAACATGGATATACTTTATTTCAGGCATAAAAAAAACAGGGCCGAGGCCCTGTTTTTTTTCAAGCTAAAATCGAGTGATCGATTAGAACTTGTGACGTAAACCAAAAGTTGTAACTTGGTTATCAGCAGCTTCATTACTAGCATTGTCGCCGTAACCAGCATAAACATTAGTACGCTTGCTCATCTTGTGGTTATACATTAATGCAAAACCAGCGTCGTCAGAGTCGTTATCACCAAAAGTAAATGCAACGTTGTCATTGTCATTCATCTTGTAGTTAGCACTTAGGAACATAACATCTGCGCCTAAAGCATCTTCAGTAGACTCGAACTGTGCACCAATAGTTAGCGCATCCATCTTGTAGCTGCCACCAATTTTAAATACAGCTTCGTCAGCAGTAGCTTGAGTTTGAGTTGCAAGGTAATCGAAGTATGCAAGTACGTTCTTAGTACCTGTATAACGAACACCTAAACCCATAGTCTCATCAGCGTTGCCTGAGAAAGTAGTATTGAATACTGCCTGAACACCACTCATTTTAGGAGATGTGAACTGAACAGTGTTAGTTGAACGACCGCCGTCCTGACCAGCTCCACCGTGCAATGAAGACTGAGTCTTCATCATGCCACGACCTTCTAAAGCAGTACGGTACATTGGGTCAATCTTGCCACCCATTTGCTTGTAGTTGTTAGACATAGTACCGAACTTAACTGTACCCATAGAGCCTTTCAAGCCAACCCATTGGTCACGATCAGTAATATTTTTATTACGTTCATCAACAGCTAGTTGCCATTCTAATTTGTATAGCGCAGTCATGCCGCCACCCAAATCTTCTTTGCCTTTAACACCAATTGAAGATGTACGGCTGTTCATTACTAACTCATCAGAGTTGCCATTGCCTGCATCTGGAACGTCATAAGAATCAATACTTACGTGTGCGTTGCCGTAAACAGTTGCTGCTGCATTTGCAGCTAAAGGTGATACCAATGTTGCTGCTACTGCAGCTACTAGGAAACGTTTTTTCATTATGCAAGACTCCTGCATTTATTTGTTATTGTCATAGCTATAACTTTTTGTATGTGGTCAAACAAAAAATCAATTGTATTTATAAACGTTTATCACATTAAGTCAACCCTTTTACTAAAACAAATAGCATATGCCCCTATAAATTAAGGACTTTTATTCAAAAAATAAAAACACATCACAATCTTATTCAACATGTTTTATATGCTCTGTATTTTTCTAAACTCAAATAAATTTAAAATTCTACTGAAAAAAATCCAATTTTGTTTAATTGGATTTTTAATTTTTTCATCTCGAGTAAATCAAATAACGCCTATTAAAATTTTTATAACACTAAACCTATTCAGTACCGCTTATTGTCTTCATTTACTCATAACGCACCTGTTCAAAACAATCACTCCGCCATATCACCAACACCTCCAAGAGACAAAACTCGCAGATCACAGCATTTAGCGCGAAATAAAAGGTTTTTTACGCTTTTTAGATGGCATGTTAGTAATAAATAATAATCTAATTTATTTCGAATCATAAAAATCCGTTTCCAGATCAACATTCACAGGGAACAAAACACACATCAAAATTAAATCTACGTACAAAAAAACACTCGACCCAACTTCACTACTACCTTGCTACAGCTAAATTTTGGGCATAAAAAAAGCCGGTATAAAACCGGCTTTTTTTGATTCTGGAAAACCAGAAACATTTTGCTGCTTGAAATTAACGCTTGGAGAACTGAACAGCACGACGTGCTTTACGCAGACCCACTTTCTTACGTTCAACTTCGCGCGAATCACGTGTTACAAATCCTGCTTTACGTAGAGCTGGACGATAGTTTTCGTCATACTCCATTAATGCACGAGTAATTCCATGACGAATAGCGCCTGACTGACCAGTGTTTCCACCGCCAGTTACAGTAATGTAAAAATCAAACTTATCCTGCATTTCAACAACTTCTAACGGCTGCTTAACAATCATAATCGCTGTTAGACGGCCAAAAAATTGCTCGATAGGGCGACCATTTACTTTAATTTCACCGCTGCCTGGACGCATAAATACACGTGCGCTTGACGTCTTGCGTCGACCAGTTGCGTAATATTGAGTTTCTGCCATGAGATATCTCTACTCTTAAATGTCCAGCACTTGAGGCTGCTGAGCTGTATGTTGGTGTTCTGGGCCAGCGTAAACTTTTAGCTTACGATACATTGCTCGACCCAATGGATTCTTAGGTAACATACCTTTTACAGCTTTCTCGATAACCATTTCTGGCTTCTTTTGAATTAGCTTGTCAAAGGTAATTGACTTAATACCACCAGGGAAACCTGTGTGATTGTAATAAGTCTTATCTGTTGATTTATTACCGGTTACCGCTACTTTTTCTGCATTGATCACAACAATGTAATCACCAGTGTCAACATGCGGTGTATAAACTGGCTTATGCTTGCCACGTAGACGAAGGGCAATTTCAGATGCCAATCGACCCAGGGTTTTACCCGCGGCGTCCACTACGTACCAGTCACGCTTTACCGTTTCCGGCTTGGCACTGAATGTTTTCATTATCTTAAATCCTAAAAATGTTCGTACTCTACGAAAGGCGGCAAATTGTACAGAAATAGCTACCTAGATACAAGCGACATGATAAACAAAATTCACTCGACTAGATACTGAATTTTCGATTAATACGGCTTTTCATTGTTAGAGCTATTAAAAATGGCAAAAAAAAAGCGTAGCAGGGGGTGCTACGCTCAAAATATTTCCACCAAAAGGGGATATAAAGGAGTCACAAATATGAACTAACTACTGTTAGAAGTCATAAGATAAGTAAATTATAATATACTAAATCATTGATTGCAACAATAATTCACTGCCTCTTTCATTAAAGCCTCAACTCCCTTTTATCTGCAACCTCTCAACCACCGCATTATCTAGAAAGTGAGATTTAATAATTTCATCGATATCTTCTTTATTTTCATAGCGATACCAAACTTCTTCCGGGTACACAACCATAACGGGACCTAGCCCGCATCGGTCTAGACATCCAGCCGTATTGACCCGAATACCCTCTTTGCCGGATAGACCTAATTCCTTAATTTTTGCCTTTGCATATGCCCGCAACTCACTGGCACCTGCATTTTCACAGCATTTACGACCATCGCTTCTTTTATTTGTGCATATAAATGCGTGATGCTTGTAGTAAGACATAATAAATACCAAAATCTAAAATAATTATTGATTATACAATGATAAAATCATTGCCAATGAAAAACAGCAACTCTCTCTCTGATACTGACTTATGCGTAATGTGCGGCATGTGCATACCACACTGCCCTACTTACAAACTCTACCAAACAGAAGCCGAATCTCCGAGAGGGAGAATCTCCTTAATTCAATCGATCAGCAGCCAAGGCTTATCCCCTAGCAAAAAAATCATCCGCCATATCGACCATTGCCTTGGATGCCTTAACTGCCAAACCATATGCCCATCTCAAGTCCCATTTGGAAACATTATTGACGACTTCAGATCACAATATAGTTCGTCTATTCCAAAACCTTTGAGCAGCCGATTCATACTCAGCCGCACATTAGGCATGAATGGCCTGGAGAAACTCAAACCTATTTTAAACATACCTGTTTTAAAACGCCTCCTACAACCATTGATGAAACTAACCAATGCCCCAGCTATACCGCTTAGCCGTGAATCTGAAAGCCTTTTAAGCCTATATAAAACGCCTAACACACCGCCCAGAGGCAATATCCACTTGTTTACTGGATGCATAGGAAAACTAACAGACACACAAACTATTTTAGATGCTTGTTTTTTACTCAATAAACTCGGCTACGACGTTAAAATCAATCAGGATCAATTCTGTTGCGGTGCGACACACTTACATAACGGCCAAAAAGATGAAGCCCAGAAACTTCAACTCAAAAACCAAACCACCTTTGACGCATTAGACAGTAAGGCAATTTTATTTTTTAGCCCAGCTTGCGGCTCATTCCTAAAAAGCACAAACAAATCACTCATACAGGATGCACGCTCATTCATCTATGAAGCACTGCACGAACAGGATATTAAGCTCTCACCCTTAAAAACACCTGTAGCGCTACATGAGAGCTGTGCACATAGAAATCTCAGCCCCGATAAAGGTTTGAACAATAAGTTACTCAGCTTAATTCCCGATTTAAAAATTATCGAATCAGATCAACCAACTTTATGCTGTGGGGCCGGCGGACTACAGAGTATAAATTACCCCTCACAGGCAGCATCTTTATTGCAGGAAAAAATGGATAGCTTCAATTTATCAGAAACAGATATTATTTTAAGTGACAATATAGGTTGCAGCTTACATATAAGCACTTCATTATCTACCTATAACAAGCAGCTGCATGTGCTGCACCCACTTAGCTTACTTGCACGCCAATGGCCTCAAGATGACTAAACCAGGAGCACAGGGAACCTCGTAATGCGACACTTCAACCCTATTGACCAACTTATCATGCAATCCGATCATGCCTTGCGCACGCTCTTTGGTGCGCCTGCAGTAACCGAAAGAGATAACCCTTCTAATGGCATTAGTGATAGCGACTCTACAGAGACGGATAGAAAGTTGTCAGCCGCGTTAATGAGAGTTAATCATTCAGGTGAAGTTTCTGCACAAGCGCTCTATCAAGGCCAGGCACTAACAGCCCGACTGGAAGAAGTTCGTCACAGCATGGAAAGAGCGGCCCTTGAAGAAAACGACCACTTGGCATGGACAGAACAGCGATTGCATGAGCTTTCCAGCCACAAGAGCATATTAAACCCAATTTGGTACTCAGGCTCATTCGCTATAGGCGCTATTGCAGGCTTACTCGGGGACAAGTGGAGCCTAGGCTTTGTTGCAGAAACAGAATATCAAGTAATAAAGCATTTAGATGAGCACTTAAGTAAATTACCGACTCAGGATGCCCGCAGTGAGGCGGTACTTAAACAGATGAAAATTGATGAGGCACATCACGCGACCGTTGCTGTGGAAGGCGGTGGAGCAGAACTACCATTACCTATTAAAAGACTAATGTCCGCTATGTCAAAAGTTATGACAACTTCGGCGTATTACGTATAAACGCACCACAAAATCAATCTACTATACCGCTTTATCCAGGTTAATAGCTTTCGATGAAGCAGGTATTACCTTAGGCTTCTTTTTCTCACCACTAACTTCGGCAGTCCAACGATTGATTTTCTCAAAAAGCAGCTCTTTGTTAGCTGGTTTTTGAATATAGTCTTTAGCGCCTAATTTTAAGCCCCATACTTTATCGGATCCTTGCTCAGTACCACTTACTATAATGATGGGAATATGACTTGTTTCTTCCTGACGACTTAAATAACGCGTTGCCTGAAAACCGTTTATTTCAGGCATTACTATATCCATCAGGATAAGGTCAGGCTTCACGTGCTTCGCCATTAAAATACCCTGCCTTCCATTTTCAGCGGCATATGTTTTAACACCTTCCGCATTAAGCATTTTTTCCATTGCGTACACTTGTGTTCGTGAATCATCAACAACAAGCACTGTTAGACCACTGCGTAACCGCATCTTTGGAGAATTACCTGACTGGTTCGACTGACCAAACCATCGACTTAGAATTTTATTTTTCATTTAGCACGACTCAATTCGAGTTTCTTTTTACGACAAAACCACTGCGATTTTTAGAGTGTATTTAGTCTAAAAATCAGACAATTAAGTAGAAATACTTACCACTACGATGGCTTATGCATCAGGGAAGCTAATAGTGATAACTGGACGATTATGCTCATCTTTATGGGAGCATAAGTGCAGATTAACTGGCTCAGGCTGCCTTTCCTCAACATCCCGTGCGTTCGATATGCGATAAACACGAAAATCGTACTCAAGGTCTTCAACCCTTCCATGCAGTGCACTTGCCGCCATAAACAACACATGTCTCAACCGCTGCAGCACAGCCAGCTCGTCATAAAACACGCCATCTCCAGCCTGTAAATCGACACAATCTTCCCAAACATCGAGAGTCATATACACCGGACGCCTAAAATTAAACAAGCGCGCTGTACTAGTTACATCTCTTCGATCTGGGTTTTGATCAAGATCTGGTTGTATGTTTTCGTCTGTAAGCATTAATACTACGCCATCTACTGATTAGGGTGCTTGATTGTTACGTGTGGCTGCTGTCCATCAGAACTAGCGATCAACAATAGCGTTGTTTGCTCAGGGCGATGCAATTCTGCACCATTAGGAACACGATGAATATTAAATTCACATTCCAAATCAACTACTCTGCCGTGTAACGCACTGGAAGCCATAAATAACACATGCCTTAATCTCTGCAGGACAGACAACTCGTCTTTAATTCGCCCATTAGCGTCAACTAATTCTACACAGTCTTTCCAAACACTATCTGACATATAAACAGGACGATTAAAATTAAATAGCCTCGCCGTGCTACTTACGTCCCGCTGAGTAAGCGGTGCTTCTTGAAACTGCGCGTTACTTTGCATTCATCACCACCAAAAACCTGTTTTTAATTTTAATGTTTAAGCCTGAAAGTCGCTGTTAAACTCATCACAAAAGAGAGATGGCTTTAATCTTTACTAACAACTTATTATAAGTTGTAGTATTTATATCGACTTTATCAAGAGTTATTCTAAAATACCCCTGTTAAATTCAATTAACATTGCTGCAACAGACAGTGCTACGAATAATGTCACATTATATCTTACATATAAACATATAAAACCACCCAAACGAGCTATACACCAGAAATCTCGATTTCTTCGTGTACCTCTAAACCCAGCTGTACCTCATGCAATACAGCTTCTAAATATGGTTTTGTTTCATCATCCTGTAGCTGATTCCAAGAAGCCCCCTCGACCCAACCGAATAAAGACACTTTTAATTGGTGCTCACATCTAATTTGCTGCTCTATATCAAAAACTAACCGTTTATATTCTTCCATTGTCGGCGACAGTTTCATGTAATCGAATAATTGCTGCAATGGAGAAAACCAAGAACAACTGCCGACATCAATGCCCAAATCTGTCGCTGATACATTTAAAGACTTCTCATTCACACCATCTACCCATAATCGAAAAGACAATGTCTGTAGCGAGTGATACAGCTCCTCGTCAGATATTAAGAAAACCTTTAAATTTTGTACATTTGCTTGATATTGCACATCCGAGTAGTGCCATATGCCTGTTTTTAAAAACTCATATAATCGAATATGGTTCAAAAACTGAGTTTTATGCAATTGATCTAATACAAGAATCGTCTCCTCAGCCTCACTTTGTGCGCACGCCTCGGTTAGCACCCTATCAAAAGCATCAACAGGTGGCTCTTCTACAATTTCCTCGCCTTCCTGAATTCGTATAATTTGCGGTATAGGCTTATCTTTACCAAACTCATAATAAATCACCTGCTCTGCACCAAGCACACATGCTAGTGAATTTGCAAATGCTGTCCGCCTTCGTCCACAATCACCATCTATATGTAAACAGCGAATCGATTCTATGGGATTTGTCAAAAAACAACGCACGGCATGGTCGTAACTCTCTTCAGAGGTAAATCCATGTTGTGAAAGTAAGGGTTTAAGTGGAAACATAGTCGCAATATACTAATTGATAATTAACTTTAAGATTGCCGTAGAAGCACATCAGATTCAAGAAAAAGCGTATCATCAACAAAAATAACAATAGGCACAATATATATGTCTGATACACAGGACCTAACATTATTAATTCGCGGACATGTGCCCATTATCACAATTGAGAGCCATGAAGAAAAAAGAGCTCTAGAGCTGGTAACTAAAGCGAGCCAGGCAGATTACCTGCCTACATTTAAATGGACTATTACTGACGGCATACAACGAATAGATCTAAACCTTGATCCACAACGTCATGTAGCCGACCCTCAAGATGCGTTAAAACACATAAAAGCATCAGCTCTGCAGGCTGCCTATATATTTTTAGACTTCGAACCATACTTAAGCGACCCTATCAACATTCGTTTAATTAAAGAAATAGCAATGAAATTTGACGGGGATAAAGGCAAGTTAATATTTATTAGCCACAGTCTAACTTTACCTGGCAACCTAAAGCCACTAGCTGCCAACTTCGCTTTAAACCTACCTGACAATAGCACTTTGCAACAAATGATTAGAGAAGAAGCGCAACAGTGGCAAGCCAGCAACAATAATAAAGTTCGCACCGATCGAGACACTCTTGAGCGACTGACTAAAAACTTAAGCGGCTTAACTCACCGCGATGCCAAGCGACTAATTAGAAATGCCATTATTGATGATGGCGCAATAACAGAGTCGGATTTACCCGAGGTCATGCAAGCCAAATACAAATTACTCAATCAGGATGACATACTTTCATTTGAATACGACACCGCCCACTTCTCCGATCTCGGCGGTATGAAAAAATTAAAAAGATGGCTGGATCAGCGGGGTGTTATTTTTAATCAGGATGTAGAACCCCGTGCCAATAAATTCGACACACCTAAAGGAATTTTATTACTCGGCGTTCAGGGCTGTGGAAAAAGTCTGGCCGCAAAAGCTGTCGCTGGTATATGGGGGCTACCCTTACTTCGTTTAGATTTTTCACGTCTGTATGATAAATACATAGGTGAAACGGAAAAAAACTTACAACAAGCATTCCATACAGCAGAAATTATGTCGCCATGTGTACTATGGATTGATGAACTAGAAAAAGGTATTTCTTCGGGCAGTGATGATAACGGAACATCCAAACGACTACTTGGCTCTCTACTAACCTGGATGGCCGAAAAAACATCCCATGTTTTTATCGTTGCTACAGCCAATCAAATAGAGGCTCTGCCACCAGAACTAATCCGTAAAGGTCGTTTAGATGAAATCTTTTTTGTAGACTTGCCAAAGCACCCAAATAGAATAGATATTTTCAAAATACATTTTGAAAAGCGTGAAATTGAACATAATGACATTGATCTGGAAAAGCTCGCTGAAGCCAGCGAGGGCTTTTCAGGATCAGAAATTGAACAGGCCATTGCTTCAGCGGTTTACACTAGTTATAGCAAAGAAAAAAGAATAAGCACCGAAATCATGCTGGACGAACTGAGTTATACCAGCCCTCTTTCCACTGTTATGGCCGAAAAGGTAGACCGTTTACGTCAATGGGCACAATCCAGGACGGTGCCCGTTGATTAAATGTATGGCGAATATTTAAAACTCATGCGAGACACTAAACTTGTGCTGTAAATGACGTAAAAACAAATACACCCAGGGCCATATTATGGCCCCTATTAAACTGGGCAAGAAATACAGCTGCAAGCTCGGCGCATGGCCAACCAAACCATATACCCAGAGCACAAGAACCTGCTTAATTAGTAATAGCACAAATACAACTAGCGCCTGTTGCACCAATGAGAAAACTCGAACCCTTTGATATTCAAGTTGCAGAATAAAAGCAACAATCACGAGACCTAATGCATGCTGCCCGAGAATGGCACCCTGCGTCACATCCAACAACAAACCCACGCACCAGGCTATTGTTACACCTATTTTATCGGGCATTGCCATCACCCAATACATAACAACCAGTGTCACGAATTCAGGTCGCGCAAAAGTTAACCACTCGGGCAAAGGCAGCATGTGCAGCATTAAAGCAAATACCATGGTTGGTACTATGAGCTTATAACTACTTTTAGTCCGCATCGGATTTTTCATCCTTAATGATCGTCGACTTTTGACCCATCATCAAAACATCTTTAACGGGCGGGTTATGCCACACCAGCAAAACCTCACGACTACGATCGAGGTGAGCTATAGGCTCTGCTAAAACAGTTGAAAAGGACTCTCCAATGGGTCGCTCAATAGAAACAATTTCGCCAACTGGGTAATTAGGTGGAAACCTCCCGCCTAGACCTGATGAAAATATTTGGTCACCTATTTTTAAATCGGCATTATGGGGAATATAGCGCAGCTCTAATAACTGTGAATTACCTGTGCCAAATGCTGTGCTTCGCAAACCACTTCGGTTTACCTGAACTGGAATGGCATGACTGGGATCAGACACCAACAAGGCGGTTGACGAATACTCGCCTAAGTGAACAATTTGCCCCATAACACCATGCGCATCGATAATTGACTGACCGATATATACTTCGTGCTTGCGGCCCTTATTTAAAATAACCTGTTGTTTGTATGGATCAAGGTCAATAGACAAAATTTCTGCCACCAAAACCAGCTCACCAATCTTGGTCTGTGCGCTCAGCATTTTTCTCAAACGAGCATTTTCTTTTTCTAGTACGCTTAACTTTTGTAAATTAACGCGTGCACGTAATCTCTGCTCTTCGAGCTTGTGCTTTTCATCTAACAAATCCTGGCGTGCAGAAAGCGACTCATCACTCCAGCGAATAAACTGGGAAGGCAAATTAATGGTGTAGCGTAGGGGATAAATAATATAGCTTTCGATATTACCGCGCACTGTTTCTAAATGTTGCCAACGATGATCTGCCATCATGACAACAATAGAAATCACCACCAGAATAATGGTGCGCAATGTAACGGATGGACCCTGTAAAAATAACGGCTGCATTAACGGTTCACAAGGGCAAATATATTAAACAAAACATAAGCGGGCATAGAGCCCACTTTACTATTCAACTGCGAAGAAATCGCCGCCATGCTCATCAATAAGTTCAAGCACACGACCGCCACCACGAGCAACACAAGTTAAAGGCTCTTCGGCCATAATAACGGGCAAACCGGTTTCTTCCATTAACAAACGATCCAGGTCCCTTAATAACGAACCACCACCGGTAAGCACAATACCTCGCTCAGCAACGTCCGCACCTAGCTCAGGAGGCGTTTGTTCCAGAGCTGTTTTTACTGCACTCACAATACCATGCAATGGCTCTTGCAAGGCCTCTAGAATTTCATTGCTGTTTAGAGTAAAGCTTCGAGGAATACCTTCAGACAGGTTACGGCCCTTCACCTCAATTTCTAATAAATCTTTACCAGGATATGCCGAGCCGATTTGGTGCTTAATTCTTTCAGCTGTTGCTTCACCTATTAATGTGCCGTAATTACGGCGTACATAAGAGATGATACCCTCATCAAAAGTATCTCCACCAATACGTACCGAAGCGGAATAAACAATACCGTTTAGTGAAATAACGGCAACTTCAGATGTACCACCCCCGATATCCAGCACCATGGAGCCGCGGGGCTCATCTACAGGCATACCTGCACCTATCGCTGCAGCCATAGGCTCTTCAATCAAATAAACTTTTCGTGCACCGGCACCAGCAGCAGATTCCTTAATCGCTCGACGTTCAACCTGCGTTGCTCCACAAGGCACGCAAATAAGCACACGCGGACTCGGACGAAACATAGCGCTTTCATGAACTTTACGAATAAAGTGCTGAAGCATTTTTTCAGTAATATGGAAATCAGCAATTACGCCATCACGCATTGGACGAATAGCCGTAATATTTAATGGCGTTCGACCAAGCATCCGCTTAGCCTCATGACCATAGGCCTCAATTGCCTTGGCACCATTACCGCTACGATTCTGGCGTATTGCTACTACTGAGGGTTCATCTAGAACAATACCTTTTTCTCGTGCGTATATCAGTGTATTCGCTGTACCGAGGTCGATAGAAAGGTCGTTGGAAAACATGCCGCGAAAGCGTTTTAGAAACATTCGTGTATTAGCTCATCATATTTGTTGTAAATAGCGTTAAGGCTTCCGGTGTTAGCCGCAACCTTAGACACTTTAAATTAATTAGCGGTACTCTAACAACGCGTGCAGTATAGGGCAAGCTTACAGGTGGCTTCAAATCGCATAATATGCTAATTTTGCGCGGTTTTTAACGCTTTTGGCGGCTTCGGAAATAAATTCCTGTTACTCTTGCGTTTACGCTTGGCATAGAAGCCAAACTGGGACAGAAGAAACACCGATTAAAATCGACACCGATGCCACGCCCCGGCAACAACACACGCGGAGAAATATATGTCATTGGGACCCGATGATGTGAAGAGCATTGCACACTTAGCACGCCTTGATATCGACGAAAAAAATATCGAGGGTTACGCAAGTAGTTTGTCCAGCATATTAGGATTAGTTGAGCAAATGAACGAAGTGGATACCACTAACGTAAAACCTATGGCTCATCCAATGGATGTTTGTCAGCGATTACGAGCTGATGAAGTATTGGAAGTAAACCAGCGCGATAACTTCCAAAAAATTGCACCTAAAACCAAAGACGGCCTGTATCTAGTACCTCAAGTTATTGAGTGATTTTTAACTAGCTCTAAACAATTGAGCCATCCAGCAACACTTTACGACCGAATTTATAGAGACACGAATATGTATCACACTAAAACACTGAGTGAATTAAGCGCCATGCTCGAAGCCGGTGACGTCACCTCAGTGCAGCTCACCGAACATTTTTTACAACGTATTAAAGATTACGATGGTGAAATCAATAGCTTTATCACTCTAACAGAAGAGCAAGCTTTAAAAGCGGCTGCGGCTGCAGACGAACAGCGCAAAGCTGGCAATGCTGGGCCACTAACTGGTATCCCCTTTGCTCATAAAGATATTTTTTGCACCAAGGGCGTAAAAACAACTTGCGGCTCTAAAATGCTAGACAACTTTATATCGCCATACGATGCAACGGTGGTAGAAAAAATGCAACAAGCTGGCATTGTGATGCTGGGCAAAACCAATATGGATGAGTTTGCTATGGGCTCATCCAATGAGACCAGCTTTTATGGCGCTGTTAAAAACCCATGGAACACAAAAGCTGTTCCAGGCGGGTCATCGGGTGGTTCTGCCGCCTCTGTTGCCGCACGATTAACGCCTGCCTCAACCGGCACAGATACCGGCGGATCGATTCGCCAGCCCGCATCGTTCTGCGGCATCACAGGTCTTAAACCTACATACGGACGTGTATCTCGTTACGGTATGATCGCGTTTGCATCTAGTCTGGACCAGGCGGGGCCAATGGCACAGAGTGCCGAAGACTGCGCATTATTACTAAATGCCATGTCTGGCTTTGACCCAAGGGATTCCACCTCACTTGAAAAAGAAGTGCCCGATTACACTGCAGATTTAAACAAGCCTCTTAATGGCTTGCGCATTGGCTTACCTAAAGAATATTTTGGTGAAGGTTTAAGTAGCGAAATAAATACTGTCGTACAAAAAGCCATTGATGAATACAAGGCATTAGGTGCAGAAATTATAGACATTAGCCTACCTAATACACATTTGGCTGTGCCTGTGTATTACGTAGTAGCACCGGCAGAATGCTCTTCAAATTTATCCCGCTTCGATGGTGTGCGCTTCGGTTATCGTTGTGAAGACCCTAAAGATCTGGAAGATTTATATAAGCGTTCACGTGGTGAAGGCTTTGGTGAAGAAGTTAAGCGCCGCATCATGGTAGGTGCTTACGCTTTATCAGCCGGATACTACGATGCCTATTATATTAAAGCACAACAATTACGCCGTATGATTTCGGATGATTTCACCCAGGCGTTTGAAAAAGTTGATGTCATCATGGGACCAGCAGCACCAGAAACTGCTTTTAATATAGGCGAAAAAGCTGACGACCCAATCTCTATGTATTTGTCAGACATTTACACCATTGCAGTTAATCTGGCCGGCCTACCTGGAATGAGCGTACCAGCTGGCTTTAGCAAAAACATGCCGGTTGGCTTACAAATTATTGCCAACCATTTTGATGAAAGTCGCTTATTAAATGTAGCGCACCAATATCAGCAACAAACAGATTGGCATACGCAAATACCTGAAGCATTCAAATAAACCAAACAAGTTAATGAATAGTTTTTGCGTCAAAAATAATATTTAAGAGGCATTCTTATGGAATGGGAAACCGTAATCGGTTTAGAAATACACGCACAGCTGCGTACCAAAAGTAAAATTTTCTCATCAGCATCTACCGCTTACGGCGCAGAACCAAATACTCAAGCCTGCGCGGTTGATTTAGGCCTGCCCGGAGTTTTGCCTGTATTAAATGCAGAAGCTGTTCGTATGGCTGCAAAATTTGGCCTGGCAACTAACTCCCATGTTAGCAAACACTCTGTATTCGCGAGAAAAAATTATTTCTACCCGGACCTTCCAAAGGGGTATCAAATATCACAAATGGACTTACCCATTGTTGGTGAAGGCGAACTTGAGATTGAGCTGGAAGATGGTACAAAAAAAACCATAGGCATTACACGAGCTCATTTAGAAGAAGACGCTGGTAAATCTTTACATGAAGACTACCAGGGCATGACCGGCATAGACTTAAACCGTGCAGGCACACCTTTACTGGAAATAGTCTCAGAACCAGACATGCGTTCCGCAAAAGAAGCTGTCGCCTATATGAGAAAAATTCATTCACTGGTTCAATATTTGGAAATTTGCGACGGCAATATGGCTGAGGGCTCATTTCGATGTGACGCCAATGTTTCAGTTCGACCTAAAGGACAAAAAGAATACGGCACGCGTGCAGAGCTAAAAAACATCAACTCATTCCGTTTTGTTGAGCGCGCAATTAACATTGAAGTGGAACGTCAAATTGACCTAATTGAAGACGGCGGTGCCGTTGTTCAAGAAACCAGGCTTTACGATGCAGATAAAAACGAGACGCGCTCGATGAGATCCAAGGAAGAAGCGAACGATTACCGCTATTTCCCTGATCCAGATTTATTGCCTGTTATCATTGATGATGCTTATCTGGAAGAAGTACGCAAAACCCTGCCTGAATTACCTGCAGAAAAAGCGGCACGCTTTGTCGCCGACTTGGGCCTCAGCGATTACGACGCGGGAGTCCTTACTGCATCACGTCAACTAGCCGACTATTTTGAAGCGGTCGTAAATGAATCCATTGATGCAAAAATGGCCGCCAACTGGATGCTCGGAGATGTTTCTGCGCGTTTAAATAAAGAAGACTTAGGCATTGAGCAATGTCCAGTTTCCGCAACAGCGTTAGCCGGCATGTTAAAACGCATTGCCGACAATACAATCTCTGGAAAAATTGCCAAAGATGTTTTCAATGGCATGTGGGCAGGTGAAGGAGATGCAGATACTGTTATCGAAAATAAAGGCTTAAAACAAATTACTGATGACTCTGCGATTGAAAGCATCATCGATGAAGTCATCGCTAACAGCCCAAATCAACTCGAACAATACCGCTCTGGCAAGGACAAATTATTTGGCTACTTCGTAGGCCAGGTAATGAAAGTATCGCAGGGCAAAGCAAATCCGGCACAGGTTAACAAAATGCTTAAAGACAAACTAAATGGCTAAACATTATGTCCGACGATGATTCACTGCACCGTTTTGTGATTGATAACACCCGTGTACGCGGCGAAATAGTTCACCTAAATAATAGCTGGCAAACTGTGCTTGAGCGCTACGACTATCCTGACAATGTAAAAAATATTTTAGGAGATGCCTTTGCTGCCTGCGCTTTATTATCTGCCACAATAAAATATGATGGATCATTAATTTTACAAATTCGAGGTGACGGCCCTCTACACTTACTGGTTGTGCAGGCCACCTCAAATGGAACCTTACGCGGACTCGCGCGCTGGAAAAAAGATGTACCTGCGGAAGGTCTAAATGAAATTTTCGGTAATGGACAGATGGTTATGACTATCGAACCACCTAAGGGCGAACCCTATCAAGGCATTATAGGTTTACAAGGTGTAAATATTAAAGATGCGATAGAAAATTACTTCACTCAATCAGAACAGTTAAACACTCGTTTATGGCTAGCGGCAAACGACAACACCTGTACTGGCTTCTTACTGCAAGAATTACCCGATACCAGCAACCAAGCTAATGATTTAGATGAAGACAAGCATAACTGGGATCACTCGATTCATTTGGCCAACACCTTAACTAAGGACGAACTATTATCTTTATCTACAAAAGAAATTTTGTATCGCCTGTTTCATGAAGATGATATTCGACTATTTGAACCTGCACCATTAAGTTTTATGTGCGGTTGTTCAACTGAACGTATAAACAAGGTCATCATTTCTTTGGGGATTGATGAGGCAAGAAGTATTATAAGTGAGCAAGGGAATATTCAGGTCGATTGTGAATTCTGTAATGCGGAGTATATTTATAGCCTTAAAGATATTGAACAATTGTTCGCAGGCAACGTACAGTCATCATCCACACACCATTAGGAACAAACACAATGCCATTACATCACAAGTTTTCTCCTGCAGAAAAAAACTTAACTATTACAGTATCAGGTGAATTTAATTTTGATTTGCACAGGAGTTTTCGAGAGACTTATCGAAATATCACACCTGGTAATACATCAACCGTTTCGGTTAACTTAAGCCAAGCTACATATATGGACTCATCTGCGCTTGGCATGCTATTACTACTTAGCGAACACTTTGAAGACATTGAAGTAAGCCTTGAGCAGTGCCCAGATATAATACTTTCTGTATTAAAAATTGCTAATTTTGAGCGAAAATTTAATATTTCATAAAGCACATAAAAAAACCTATAGCTGATTCTAAACAACTATAGGCCTTACCAATTATTAAAATAATTTAATTAGTCGTTAATGATAGGTATTTTTATATAATGCACGCCGTTAGACTCTGCTTTCGGTAATTTTCCTGCCGTTAAATTCACCTGCACGCCTTGGTAAATTAACCTGGGCAACTGTAATTTTGCATCACGTTTATTCATAAACGACACATAATCTTCCTCACTTCTAGAAGCAGGCAAGTCAACATTGGAACGTTTACTTTCACCAATAGTTGTAAATGTTTGCAAATCTCTGCTTCCCGGATAATCATGACCTGGAAAGACTTTAGTGTCATCTGGAAAGGTATATAGCTTCTTAGTTACTGAGGCGAATAAATCATTTGCACTACCTTTTGGAAAATCACATCGCCCTGTTCCAATACTCGGCACAAATAAGGCATCACCTGTAAATAAATTAGTTTCGATTTTATATGTAGTACACGCAGGCGTATGCCCTGGCGTATGCAAAACTTCGATATCGATGGTGCCCGCAGTCAGCTTGTCTCCATCACTTACCAATACATCAAAGTCACTGCCACTTGTATCGAAGTCATCTGCAAAATTAAATACTTCTTTAAATGTTGACTGTACTGTTTTAATAGCGGAGCTGATTACCAATGGTACTTTATACTTTTCTTTTAAGTGCTGCATACCACTAATATGATCTGCATGGATATGTGTATCTAACACATAATGCAGTTTCAGATTATTCTCAGCGATAAATGCATCCAATGTCTGCAAACTACTAGTGTATGTTCTCCAGCCAATGGTATCTAAATCTAGTACAGGATCAAAAACCACGGCATCATTTGACGATGGATCATACACGAGATGCGTAAGTGTAAATGTTTGCTCATCAAAAAATGTTTTTACTTCAACCATAACTCTGTCCTAAAAATATCATCTGGTGTAAATGACTTAGTAAAATACAAGTATAGACAGATATTTTCTATTTTCACGCTATCAAGTACCCTAATATTCATACCTTCATTTAATATTCCAACCAGTTCAGCACAGCCTGTTCCAATTGCGCCGCATGATCTCGATTGCTAAATAAATGGTCCGCACCATCAATATCAACAAGGCATCGATCACCCAGGGTATACGCGAGTATTTGCTCTGCTGCTTCTGCACCAACCAACTCATCTTTACCTGCACGAGCAGCTAATACATCAAGATTAAAGTCCGCCATATGCTTCGACATATCATATGACTCTACATCCTCCACAAAACTGGGCTTAACTGGGTACGTTCTACCAGCCACACTAATTTCTGCATCCTCGCCTTGCTCTAGCAACGGCATTGCAGAACCAAAGTGATGCAATACATGCGCTGGATAGGCGGGAGATGCCAGTGTTATCACCCTCTGCACAGTTCTTAAGGTGGTATTACTTAACTGTGATGCTGCGAGGCTAGCTGTCCCCCCCATACTGTGACCTAGCAATAAAGTGGGAGACTTATAGTGTTTAGACAAAAATTCAGATGCACAGACAATATCTTCAATCATGCTGCGAAAATGCGTCTCCGCAAATACCCCCTCACTATCTCCCAAACCAGTAAAATCAAATCTTAGTATGGCAATTCCGGTGCTGGCCAGCCCACGACTTAGTCTAGCTGTCGTAATTGTCTGTCGTGTACAAGTGAAACAATGACTCATCACGGCATACTCCAATGGCTCAATTCCCTCTGGATAGTCCAGGGTAGCCGCCAATGCATACCCATTGTGCCTGGGAATTCGAAGCTGTCGAGATTGGACCCTGTAATTACGTGACATAACTAATCCATTAACCTTTTTTATAGCAACATCCAAATAAATCGATGAATGGCGCCTATCACCTTAACACTAATGCAAGCACACACCAATATGAAAAAAATAATTTTAGCTATTAAAAACAATAACTTAAACAACTTACAACATACCTGCATTAACCATTGCTAAAATAAGGTGAATTAATTCACAAATTCACCTAATTAGGGGTTCTATTGCGGCATAAAATTACTATATAATCGCGCCGACTAGAGATAAAGACAAACAATACCTATCTCAGAAAATTCTATATCTGTAACCGTCCGCATAAAAAAAACGAAATGGGCTGTTAGAAATGCAGATTTTATTACTTTTAAGGAAACTCCTATGTCTAACTCAGCAAAAGATGCGGATTGCGGCAAATATGCCTATGCAATTACTCAAACCGGCTTTAAAGGCGGTATGATCGTTGATGATAACGGTGATGTTGTACAAATCACAGAAGCTCACATTAAAAACGCGATGGATCAGGTACATGAAGCCTGGGATGCAAATCGTGAGACTAAACAGTCTATTCTTCGCTAGTCGTTATTTAACAGACTAAGCAAGAAAGTATTCACTCACACTGATTACTAAAAAACCTCCTTCTGGGAGGTTTTTTTATGCCTATGAATAGTACCCGGCTAATGCATCAATCATTCACCTTCGCTTCAACTCTGTGTTTTGCTTGGAGAAAATCTTTATGCGATACATGAATCAAATCACACACTTTACGCACCATCTGCTCTTCATATTTATCTAACTGCGAGTCTGAATATGCAACCGCCCACAATGACTCGATCAATATGATTTTTTGCTGCTGGGTATAGTGCTGTGAAATTAACTGCGTAAATTGATGATAATCTGTTGCCTGATGTTTTTCTTCTTCTGCTAATTCATATAGAGCATGCGTTTCATCCGCACTTAATCCCAGGTGCGAAATCATTGATTGTTTTGCTGCCTCAATCTCAACCTCATTCACTGTATTGTCTTGAAATGACATTTCTATCAATAATGCAGCAGCCGCTAAATTCAGCTGATGCTCTATTGAATCCTGACTGGACTCGCTTAATTGAAAATTTTTCTCAAAGAAACTTTGAATCTTTTTTAACATGCCGTAGATCACTTAATTTAAGAATTTGAGTGAATCAATATAGCAAAGAGCTGTTAAAAATAAAATCAAATGATTGATATGCGGAGAGGCACAACATATAAAACCCAACCACTAATAACTACAAACAAAAAAACACCTGCATAAAAAACAGGCGTTTAAAGCAGGTGACCAAGCCCGCAGGAGTCTTATAGTTCTTATTTTGTATAACAACAAGGGGCGCCATTGCGCCCCTTGTTGAATCTAATAAGTTATATACTTATTAGAACTTAGCAACTATGCCACCAACAATAGCTGAACCATCACCAGCCAGTTTTGATGCATCATTTAAGCCTCCATCAGAACCATCAGCCCATAAAGCATAAACAGATAATTTCTTACCAATTTTGTGTTGATATGCCAAAGCAGTCATAGTCGCATCATCTGTAGCACCCTGATCTTTAGTGCCATATGCAAATACGATGCTATCTTTCTTATTTAGACCGTGCTTAACACTGATGTAAGTATTTTTATCATCAAGCGTTGCGTCATCTTCAACTGTTTCATACATAAGACCTAGCTTAGTACTACCCATTTTGTATCCGAAAGATAATTTCAAACCTGTTTCATCATTTGTTGCAGATTTTTCAATTGTTTGTGTCGCAATGGCAAAACCAACACTGCCCATCTTCATATCATATGCTATCGCCGTCGCTTCACCCGCATTTTCTGCAGCTGCATCATCATCACCAGCTGCATACATAACGCCTAACTTACCTGGACCCACTTTACCCCAGTACGCGATAGAGTCATCATGACGCGTATCCTGACCTTTATCGATGATGTTGTTAAAATCAGCCCATGTGTCACTTAAATGTTCAACGTTTTTCTTACCGGCTAATTTGTAAGGAGAATCATCACGACCAATTCGTACCTGACCCCAGCTGTCTTTTAAACCAACAAATTGCTTGCGTGACTTAAGATTATCAGCAGAACCTTTTGCATTATCAGACAGATCTACTTGCCATTCAAATTGGTAGATAGCTTTCAAACTAGATTCCGTATCTATAGATCCTTTAACACCAATTCGTGATGCATGTGACGTTACAGCATTTGAACTTGTTTCAGTACCTGCATCTTCAGAGACAGAACCAAAAGATAAATGCGCTTTTCCGTATAATTTAGCTTCCGCAGAAGATATGCCTGGAGCAGAAAGCGTAGCTAGTACAGCTAGTGCAATTACTTTATGTTTGAAAGTTTTCATGAACGTTTATTCCTCAGTATGGTCAATAATTAGTTTTGTAAATTAACTGGCGTGCATACTATGGAAACTTTGTTACAGAATTATTCTAGAAATGTTTCAATAAAGTGAATTTAATATTTAGATTATGTAACAGATATGTGACGACTCTATGACAGAGCTCGAATGATTATGAATAACACTATATTGCATGCAAAAAAACGGCCGCTTTATGCGGCCATTTAATTTATGATGGAAAAACTTTATCCCTAACTTTATTCCATGTTTCTTCGCCAAATTCATACTTTATAACTAATGGTAATGCACATGAACCAACTGACAATAATCGATCATGGAAGGCTTTTAATGAAAAGCCTTCTTTCTGAGACTCGACTTCTCTAAGTTCTTTTATTAAGGCCCAGCCAATGGCATAACCCATAGGAACTGTGGGCGACTGCGTATACCAACTCAAGTCTGCTTTTGCCTGATCAATATCAAACCCTAGATCGTTACACATTCTTTGTGCTGCTGCCTCAATACCTAAACCTCGTGTATGCAATTCCACATCCAATATAATACGTAATGCACGCCACAGTCGATCTCGCAACATAATAAACTTATGCTCTGGCTTATCTAAAAAGCCCTGTTCTTGCATTAAGTCTTCACAGTAGAGCGCCCAGCCTTCATAAAAAGTGGACGACGCATTTAACATTCTTGGTAAGCTATTTTGCGGGTTTTTATTTGCTGTAACAAATTGTAAATGATGCCCAGGAAAAGCTTCATGCACACAAGTTAGATCGATAGATGTCCAGTTATGCTCCAATAGGCTTCCGTCAGACTTCGCAGGTGTTACATAATAATAGCCTTGCTGTTTTTCATCTTTATAAGACGGCTCATCATATGCCGCGAATGGAATTTCATGCCTTAAAAATAGTGGTGTTTCAATTACTTTTAATGCTTGTTTTTCTGGCACAGTGACCAAATCATTTTCCAGAACAAAAGCATGTGCCGCCTGTATTCGTTCACGATATGCGTTCATTAATGCCTGAGGTGTATTTTCAGGGTGCTGCTGACGTATTTTATCTAGTTGAGCTTCGATATCATTTTCGCCATCCAGGCTACCGGTTAATTCTTCAATCTCAATTGATATTTCCTTAAATAATTTTTCACCAAACGCATGTAACTGCTGCGCATTTATATTTAAGCCATGCGACTTATCTAATAAGTCATTAAAATGCGTTTCACCGCATGCAAAATCACCTTTAGCCTGTGGATAAATATCTTGATGCAAGTATTTAGAAAAGTCCTCTATCGCATGAGCTGCAGCATCACACACAGGTTTCAATCGTGCAGGATTTTCAAATTTATGAAGGATTATTGGATTATGTAATAAATTACGGAAGTACTCTGCTCCAGATTCGCAGGCTTGAGCGGCGTCTTTTGCCCAACTAGATGGAATATTCTCTGGCTGCTGATTTAGATATGTTTTTGCAGAGCGTAGATACTCGGGTATTTGTTCAAGCCTATGCTTCAATGCCTTATGTACATTTTCCACCGGACGATTAACTAGCTGATGGATTGCTTCTAATGGTAAAAATTTTTGTGGCGTATACAAACGCCAATCTCGATCTTGAGACTCACTTAATTCAATATTTGCTGCATTGCTTAGAATGGTATAATCAAGTTGCTGATCCGCTGTTAAGTCTGAAAAATTCAACTCATCCAGCGAAGACATTATTTTACGGTTAAGTGATTCTAGAGCACCAATAGACTCATCATCAAATGGAGTTAAACTTTCTTCGTACCCCGTAACGCCAACATGTACCGCCATTTCCGGGTGAAACCTAAACCAGGCGTTGTAATATTGTTTGAGCAGGCTATCGAATGATTCCTGAGTTTTATTATTTTGCATATTTCTCATTAACTCTTTGATATATTACTTACATTACTCTTCGATAATTTCAAAATCATGCGTTACAACTGCGGTTGCAGCCAGCATAATAGATACCGAACAATATTTCTCTGCTGTCAAATTCACGGCTTTTTCAACCTGTTTCTCGCTCAAGCCTTTGCCTTTAATAACATAGTGAGCATGTATCTTGGTAAATACCTTAGGTATCTCTTCTGCTCGCTCAGCAGTAATTTCGACGATACAATCATCAATAGGCTGACGAGATTTTTTCAAAATCATAACCACATCAAATGCGGTGCATCCACCCATGCCGATTAACACCATCTCCATTGGTCTTGCTGCTAGATTACGCCCACCTGAATCCGGCGCTCCATCCATCACAACAGAGTGTCCACTCCCTGTTTCACCCACGAAAGACATATTATCCAACCATTTAACTCTGGCTTTCATACACTGCACCTAAAAATAACTTGCTGATTAATTGATAATTTGAGTTAATAACCGTATATATGCATACGGTCAACTGTAAATTTGACTATAATTCAGTTGCTCCATTTAATATGAAACGGAACCCATGAGCCTGCTACCTAAAGTCGACAAATCAAACCCTTCATTAGAATTATTTCTAAATCATTGCCATCGTAAGACTTATCCGGCAAAGAAGAAAATCATCCATGAAGGCGATAACCCACATAGCCTCTACTATATCATTAAGGGCTCAGTTAGCGTACAAACGGAAAACGAAGAAGGTGCAGAAATTATTCTTGCCTACCTGAATAGTGGTGATTTTTTCGGCGAAGCTGGCCTATTCAAAGAAGATATTGACCGTAGCGCCATGATTGTGGCTAAGTCTAATTGCGAAATAGCTGAAATTTCATATGTGCAGTTCCGTAGTCTGGTCAAAGAAGATCCTGAAATATTATTCATTTTATCTGGACAGGTGTTTGATCGCCTAATCAAAACCAGCCAGAAAGTTCGTGACCTCATATTCCTTGATGTTTCAGGCAGAATTGCACGTACATTGCTAGAATTGAGCCAGCAACCCGATGCAATGACTCATCCTGATGGTATGCAAATCAAAATCACTCGTCAGGACATTGCAAAAATAGTTGGCTGCTCAAGAGAAATGGCAGGCCGCGTATTAAAAGAACTAGAGGCTGATGGCTTAATTAGTGCCCATGGTAAAACTATTGTGGTGATTGGATCCCATAGAGCTTAGGCAAATAACTCTGCCAATTTATCACCTGGGATATCCGCTCGCATAAATGCTTCACCAACCAGAAATGCATTTACATTGTTTTCTCGCATTAACTTCACATCAGCTGGGGAATGGATGCCACTTTCCGTCACCAAAATACGATCATTAGGTAACATATCTAACATATCAAGCGTTGTATTCAAGCTAACATCAAATGTACGCAGATTACGGTTATTCACGCCAATCAATTTGGCTCCTGTCTGAATCGCTCGCTCCATTTCATCACGATCATGCACTTCCATTAAAACATCCATATTCAGGTGGTGAGCCAGACCTAACAGCTCATTTAGAGTGGCATCTCCCAGTGCTGAAACAATTAATAGAACGCAATCTGCATTCATTGCTCGGGCTTCATATACCTGATATGGATCAATAATAAAGTCTTTTCGAATAACCGGAAGCTGTGTCGCCTCGCGAGCCTCTAACAAATACTCTGTTGAGCCTTGAAAGAAATCGCGGTCGGTTAAAATAGATAAACAGGCCGCACCCGCAGACTCATAACTCTTTGCAATTTCCGCGGGATTAAAATTCTCGCGCATCACGCCTTTACTGGGAGATGCTTTTTTAATTTCAGCAATGACACCCGCCTGACCCGCCGCTATTTTATTCTCTATGGATTTAATAAAACCGCGCACTGGCAAGCCTGCTTCTGCTCGCTTACTTAAATCGGCCAATGATTCTTTTGCAGAGCACGCAATAATTTCTTCCACTTTACGCTTAAGTATTTTCTGCAGTATATCTGGGGTATTACTCATAATATTCACTTTTTATGTAACTACGACTCATCTTTTGTAGCCACAATAATTTTTAAAACTTATTAGTGTATTCTACTAATGATTCAAATTTATTCTTTGCCTTACCATCAGCAATAGCCGATTTGGCCATATCAATCCCTTGCGCCAATGAAGCCGCTAAGCCAGAAACATAAATCGCTGCACCGGCATTCAGGCTCACAATATCCTTTGCTGCACCTTCATTATTATCAAATACCGATTTAATGATCTGCAAGCTATCTGCTGAGTCTGCTGCTTTAATCTCAGACAAGTCCGCCTTCTTCATAGCGAAGTCTTCTGGCTCAATAGTATAGGTTTTTATTTCACCGTCTTTTAGTTCAGCGACCGAGGTAGCACTAGCAATACTAATTTCATCCATGCCATCATCGGCATGCACAATCATTACATGGCGACTACCCAGTTGCTTTAACACTTCAGCTAGTGGTTCCAACCAGTCCTTACTAAATACACCTATTACCTGATTTGGCGCACTAGCAGGGTTTGTAAGAGGCCCTAATACATTAAAAATAGTCCGCACGCCCATTTCTTTTCTTGGGCCAATCGCATGCTTCATTGCACCATGATGCTTAATAGCAAACAAAAATCCCGCGCCAACATCTTTAATACAATCAGCCACCTGCTCCGCTGTAATATTCAAATTCACACCGGCAGTTTCTAACACATCTGCACTACCAGACTTACTCGACACCGAACGGTTACCATGCTTTGCTACATTCGCTCCAGCTGCTGCTGCAACAAACACCGATGCCGTAGAAATATTAAAACTACCTGACGAGTCACCACCAGTACCACAGGTGTCTACGAGATACTCACTGGGCGCTGACACTTTAGTGGAGAGTTCTCGCATAACAGAGGCTGCTGCTGCAACTTCATCTACCGTCTCACCTTTCATACGCAGGCCAATTAGAAAGCCGCCAATTTGAGAATCGGTTGCCTGTCCGGTCATTATCAGGCTCATCACCTCAGCCATTTGCTCACGGCTTAGATTCTGCTTTTCAGTTACCGCTTTTATCGCAGATTGCATATCCATTTTAAAATCCTGTTTTTATCTCTATAAACAATACTATTTAAAACAATTACATTTCTAAAAAGTTCTTTAGTAAATCATGTCCGTGCTGCGTGAGAATCGATTCCGGGTGAAACTGCACACCTTCGATGGGTAATTCTTTATGTCGCACGCCCATAATTTCATCCATACTGCCATCAGCATTCTCAGTCCATGCTGTTATTTCCAGGCAATCTGGAATACTGTCTTTTTCTATCACTAAGGAGTGATAACGTGTTGCTTCGTACGGGTTGGTTAAACCCTTGAAAACACCTTTATCATTATGATGAATCATTGACGTCTTGCCGTGCATGATTTCTTTGGCATGAACTATTTTTCCGCCAAAAACCTGACCAATACTTTGATGCCCTAAACACACACCTAATATTGGCAACTTACCTGCAAAGTGCTCAATCGTTTGCATAGACACACCTGCTTCATTTGGTGTGCATGGGCCAGGTGAAATCATAATCCGCTCAGGGTTTAATTTCTCGATTTCATCCACTGTGATTTGATCATTACGATGCACGACAACATCTGCACCTAATTCACCTAGATATTGCACCAGGTTATAGGTGAACGAATCATAGTTATCTATCATTATCATCATAACGACATATTCTCTACTTTAGTCTGCAACTGTTGCAGCATTAACTGGGTTTGTTTTAATTCTTTTAGCAATTCGTCTTTATTAGCTGGCTTCTGTAGTTCTAACAAACTGTCCTGCTTTGCTTCTTCTAAATTATTTAACACAACGGCAATAAATAGATTAATAATTACAAATGTACCCACTACTACAAAACTGACAAAAAAGATCCAGCTCAATGGATTCATTTCCATTGCGGTATACATAACATCGGTCCAGTCTTCCAATGTCACCACCCTAAACAAGGTCAGTAATGACAAGCCTAAAGTACCCCATAATTTCGGATCATGCTCATGGTACAAGTGGAACCCTGCTACGCCATAAATATAAAAAATAACACCCATCAATAGAAGCACATGCATCATGCCTGGCAATGAACGCATTAGCGTTGTCACAATTAGCCTTAGCTCGGGAATGGTTGAGATAAGGCGCATCACACGTAACAAACGAGCAAGTCGAGCGATCATTGCAAACTCACCCGTACTTGGCAGTAACGAGAAAATTACAACTGAGAAATCGAACACATTCCAACCAGAACCAAAATATCGACCAATTTGTGGCGCTACTGCTATGATTTTCATTGCCGCTTCTAAAATAAATGCCAATAGAATTAAGCGACTAGTGATTTTCATTATTGAGCCATATTGCTCAACTAGCAGATTAGATGTTTCTAAGCCTAAAATCACACCATTTAATAAAATCAAACCGATGATTATTTTTTCAAATAGCCCGTGATTAACTATTTTTTCGCAAAATGCTTTCATGTATACCGCTCCATAAAAAGCGTAAGTTCAATTTAAAAATTAACGATGCGAGCCGTCTAATCCTGCTTCTGCCATTGCTACCGCACGAAATACTGCACGGCCTTTATTCATGGTTTCATCCCATTCACTTTGCGGCACAGAGTCATAGACAATGCCTGCACCAGCCTGAATATTTAATGTTTTATCTTTTATAACTGCGGTGCGAATGGCGATAGCTGTATCCATATTGCCATTCCATGATAGATAACCTACTGCGCCCGAATATATGCCTCGCTTAACCGGCTCAAGCTCATCAATTATTTCCATAGCGCGAATTTTGGGCGCGCCACTTACGGTTCCCGCTGGGAATGTCGCACGCAACACATCCATTGCACTTAAATTACTTTGTAGCTTACCGGTTACATTTGAAACAATATGCATAACGTGCGAATAACGCTCAACGATCATTTTATCGGTAAGTTCTACACTACCAATTTCACTCACTCGGCCCGCATCATTACGTCCCAAATCTATCAACATCAAATGCTCAGCCAATTCTTTGGGGTCTGACAATAACTCTTTCTCCAAAGCCAAATCTGCTGATTCATTTTCGCCACGTGGCCGTGTACCTGCAATGGGCCTAACCGTTACTTCATTATCTTCCAATCGAACTAGAATTTCGGGCGAAGACCCCACCACATGATGATCATCCAGATTAAGAAAATACATATAGGGCGATGGATTCAAACTGCGTAGCGAGCGATATAAATCTAATGGTTCCGCACTAAATGGAATGGTCATGCGCTGCGAAAGCACTACCTGCATTACATCGCCATCCACTATATATTGCTTTGCTTTTGCTACTGCTGCTTTGAAACCGTCTTCTGTAAACCCTGAAACAAAATCTTCTTCGTTAACCTTGACACTTTTTGTTGATGGCTTATAAGTTGGAACTGTTTGGTGAAGCTGCTTTTCCAATTCAGATAAACGCAATCGACCATCTTCATAGGCTGTTTCATTATTCGGGTCAGCCATAACAATGAAATATAACTTGCCACTCAAGTTATCAAATACCACAACTTCTTCTGAGAGCATCAATAAAATATCTGGCGTCTCTAATACATCAGGCTTTGTAACGCTTGCGAGCTTTGGTTCTATATAACGAATCGTTTCATAACCAAAGTACCCAACCAAGCCACCGGTAAATTTTGGCAGTCCTTCTATGTCAGGCACATTAAATTGCTGCTGGTAGTTTTCTATCCACGCCAGCGGATCTTCAACTTCAAAACTTTCCGCACTAGCGCTGCCATTTTCTATAGTGATAGTTTTACCAAATATTTTAATGCGTTTTTCACAAGGTAACCCGATAATAGAATAGCGCCCCCATTTTTCACCGCCATGAACGGATTCAAACAAGTACGAATAAGGCGCATTAGCCAGTTTAAGATAGGTACTGAGAGGCGTATCCAGATCAGCCAGCACTTCATGTACTAGCGGGATATGACTATAATCTTGTTTTTTTAATTCAGTAAATTTTTCTAGCGTTACTTTCAAAGGTGTCATGATTATTTCCCAGACAGTTTTATATACACAGAGTTAGGTTTAACGAGGTTTCACCATCGCCAATGTGTGTATAAACGCATATCAACCTGCATAAAAATAATCATTGTTATTATCTTTTTAGTAATAGAATTTAAATGAAACTTAAGTCCAATCAATCAATTTTTTAATTTCGTCCATTGAATCAACAACTGCATCTGGATTGTAATCACGAATATCTTCACCGTGATTATAACCATACGACATGCAAATAATATTAAACCCAGCGGCACGTGCTGCCTTAACATCTGACATTGAATCACCCAGCATCAGCGATTCTTCTGGTTTAGCACCCAACTGCTCAGCTGAGTGTAGTAGCGGTAACGGGTCTGGTTTTTTCTTTGCCAGCGTATCACCACAAACAATGATTTCAAAATCATCCTTAATACCCAGCTTCTCTAGAATTGGTAGAGTGAACTGTGCATTTTTATTCGTTACACAACCTATTTTTACACCGGTTGTTTTCAAGAAATCAAGCGATTCACGAACACCATCATATAAACAGCTACGCTCACAAACATTCTTGTCATATAAATCTAAAAAAATTGGATAGGCTTTTTCAAACAACTCATCATCTGGCTCACCATCAAGCTGACCAATTAATGCTCGACGCGTTAAACGCTCGACACCATTACCAACCCAGTTACGCACTTTTTCTTCACCGTGCACAGGCATATTGAGTTGTTTCATCATTTCATCAACGCAATAAGCCAAATCAGGCACGCTATCGACCAAAGTACCATCTACGTCAATTAGGACCATTTTGGGTTTGCTTAACATCTAAAACCACCTACCAAATTACAATTTTGTAATCCGGATTTCTTTAAATTCTGCAAAAATCAGCCTGAGTAAAAACAACTTCACTCAGGCCAATTACAAACTCAAAATAGCTTAAGCTTTTGCTAGCTCAGCACGCATTTTGCCAACAACTGTATCGTACACGTTCGCATCATCAGCGTTCTTTGCACC
>Ga0316204_10001746_pt1 | contig 55178 bp, 51 predicted proteins | sample 6monrhotite_MG_2_FD_205661 | JGI IMG/M metagenome (GOLD analysis project Ga0316204, IMG submission 205661) | Microbial mat bacterial communities from mineral coupon in-situ incubated in ocean water Damariscotta River, Maine, United States -... | ecosystem: Environmental > Aquatic > Marine >... | reverse complement strand
TTCAACTTTAGCGCGGTAGCGCTGCAACAGCAACGTGGTCAACTCTGCAAACAACAGGTCATCTTCGACATAAAGAATTCTCGCCTGCAAATCGATGGTTCGATTATTAATCGCCCCCAATAAAAAACTCTCAATTGCAGAGATATCTTTTTTATTAAAAACAAGTTTGAAACCAGCTCTATTGGCATCCAGATATACATCCGCAACTTCATCTGCCGTCAACATAATCGTTAACGCATCATCAATTAAGTGCGACTCTTTAAAGCGAAGTAGAAACAGCTCTGCCTCAGTATCCTCTAGATGGCGTGAGGCAATAATGAAATCAAAATGACGTCGATTATCCAGCGCCAACGCCTCTCTTCCCGTTGAGCAAACAACACAAGTTACCCCGATCCCTGTTAGCATACTTTCTAACATCTGCCGGTTGTATTTTGAGCTATCAACAATTAACGCATTGATCGACATCTCTGATTCACCCTAATTCGCAAAGATCACCTGAACACTACCTTATATATAACCAAGAATATAACATGAACATTTAATTCAGTATCGGCAACATCACACAAATATTTGAACAATTTAGAGAAGGCTTGTGACTAGACCCCGCCCTATTTTACAGTGGAATAACCATCATTTATTCTGCATCAAGTAATAACTTCATTTTACGATGCTCAATTCCCGCATCCATAAATGGTTCACTCACCACCTCAAAGCCAAATGGCTGATAAAAGGAAATCGCACTCACCTGAGCATCCAATACCACATAAGGGAATCGGCCCTTTTGAGCGAGCTGAATCATTTTAGATAGTAGTGACTTACCTACGCCTAACCCTCTGTAGCCACTCAACACGGCCATGCGACCAATCTTACCCTCAGCAGTCATGCGCGCTGTACCAATTGCGTCATTGCCGCTGAACGCCAATAACTGAACGCACGTTGAATCCAATCCATCCCATTCCAGCTCAACAGGGACGCTTTGCTCCCGAATAAAGACCGCTTCTCGTATCGGACGAATTAACACCTGTTTATCAACCCAGTTAACTTGCTCAACCCTAATCATTTTCGAAATAGAGGTGCCCTGCGTTATACAGGCGGCATAACAATGCTGCACTATCGGGCGATTTAAATAGTTCTGCCCACTCAGAGGCGTTATGAATTCGTTGGTCGCATAATAGATAGGCAGCCCCCATCATCTCACTGTTCAGTGTCTCGGCACTTCCCGCCACAAATAACAAAACAGAACCGTCCTGTTCAATACAGGCGAAACGACTCAATTCACAACGCCACAGCTGCTCTCCTTGCTGGAATCGCTTAACAAAGGCATCAATACTGAGCGGCTTTGCAATAGGCTCGACACGGTCACCACTCTTCGACTCTGTGACCACTTGCCCAAACCAATGAGCAAGATCCCCATCGTTAACCGGAATGCGGTTAATAATGTCACGTACACGCTTTAACGATGCCGCGCTAATCTCACCGGGATGTTGCTGGACGGTCAAATCCGGGTCTCGGTAATGTGCCACGGAGAGATGATCTTCAGCGAGATAATCGATAAAGCTTGTAATCAAATCACACTCAGCAGGCGCTCGGAAACCAACCGAGTAGGTAAGACTATCACCCAGTGCAACACCGTGGTGGATCACACCCGGCGGCAGATAGAGCATATCCCCTTCTTCCAGCTCCCAACTTTGCTCTGCCTCAAAATCGCTAAGAATCTGCAGATCGATCCCCGGAATAAGATCATCGTCACACACCTCGGCTGTCGATATCTGCCAGCGTTTACGCCCGAGGCCTTGCAACAAAAAGACATCGTATTGATCAACATGCGGCCCCACCGAACCACCCACAGGCGAATAACTCACCATGATGTCATCAATACGCCAGTTGGGGATAAAACGAAACGACTCCAACAGCTGCGCCAGTGCCGGCACATATTTATGCACCTCCTGAATCAACAGCGTCCAGTGGCTATTGGGTAACTCAGAAAAGATCGACTCATCAAATGGGCCATGAGAAAGCTGCCAGGGAAGTTGCTCATCATTGGCAGCACTTTGATTCACCTCTCTGTTTTCAATCACCAGGCGCGATTCAATCCCCTCTTCACAGGCCATGCCTGCAATTTCATCGGGAGAAAGCGGTGTTGTAAAACCTGAGAACGCGGCCTTGATCAATAGTGGTCTTTTTTGCCAGTATTCGGCTAAAAATGTCTCTGCACTCATCCCCTCTGGCAACGGTAACGGAAACCCCTTCACAAACACCCCATACAGATGAGATCAAAACAGACGTGATGCTTCATCGAATAACCTTGTAACAAGGTGTATACACAGTGCCTGGCAGCTTCATGCGCTGCTGTGAAACAAACGAACTTAACAACTCATCCAGTCGCGCCATAATTTCAGCATCACCGCGAATCTCAAAATGGCCATGCTCTTCAATCGCACGAATACCGTCATCTTTCACATTACCCGCCACGATACCGGAAAAGGCACGTCGTAAATTCGCAGCTAACAGATGGCACTCTTGATTCTTATGCAATGCCAGGCCACTCATGTTTTCATGTGTGGGGGCAAAAGGCTGCTGGAATTCCGGCTCAATCTTTAGCAACCAGTTAAAGTAGTAAGCATCACGTTTTTCAACTCTAAATTTTCGTACTTCTTCAATCCCCGCTGACATTTCGCGCGCCACCTTTACCGGATCATCGATAATGACCTGATAACGCGCTTGCGCTTCGGCACCTAATGTTGCGCCAATAAACTCATCGATCTGTTCAAAATAAGCACGTGCACTTTCCGGCCCAGTCAGGATCATCGGAAATGGCATCTCTTTGTTCTCTGGATGCAACAGAATGCCTAGCAAATAGAGGATCTCTTCAGCGGTGCCTGCCCCACCAGGAAAAACAACAATGCCGTGGGCAGTACGTACAAAGGCTTCAAGACGTTTTTCGATATCAGGGAAAATAACGAGATTGTTGACGATTGGGTTTGGTGATTCCGCGGCGATAATTCCCGGCTCAGTCAAACCAATGTATTGACCATCTGCAATGCGTTGCTTCGCGTGACCCACGGCTGCACCTTTCATCGGCCCCTTCATCGCACCCGGCCCACAGCCTGTTCCCACATCGATGCCACGCAGGCCCATCTCATACCCCACCACTTTGGTGTAATCATATTCATGACGCCCGATCGAATGGCCGCCCCAGCACACCACTAAATTGGGTTTTGTTCGTGGATGCAAAATATTGGCATTACGCAGAATATGAAAAACCGCATTGGTAATCCCCTCAGAATTTTCAAGATCGAAGGTCGGGTTATCCTGAATTTCATCACTCACGTAGATAATGTCACGCAGTACCGCGAACAGATGCTCACTAATGCCCTTGATCATTTTGCCATCAACAAAGGCGCTCTGCGGGGCATTTTTAACTTCAAGTTTAATGCCGCGTTCCTGCTGTATCACGCGAATATCAAAATCAGGATAACGCTCTAGCAGCTCTTTGCCATCATCAAGATCACTACCACAATTTAACACCGCCAATGAACAGTTGCGAAACATGGTGTACAAACCACTTGTACTTCGGTCTAACAGCTTACTGACTTCAACTCTGGATAAAACATCCATGTGCCCTTGCGGGGTAATTCTTGCGTCTATTACTTCGTCACTCATTACCTTTTTTCACTCACTCGTTATCTTGTTATTAAAGTAGACGACCATTTCGCCCAAAGCTGAACCGTAATATACCCATTTCCAACCAGCATTGCGCTCACAACACGCTAAAACAGTTACCTTTTTTCTGCTTTCATGGTAAAGTCTTTAACCTGAGCGTAATGCTCAACTATTTTTTTCAATCTCCAATTTAGAAGGCTTATTGTAATGAACGTAGATCAGCATTTGAAAGTAGCGCAGTGGCATATCGAACAGGCAAGAATGCACGCAACTGAAGAAGGTTACAGCTGTGGTTGCCCTGCAAACGCACATGACCAGAAAGCAATTGAAGCAGTAGAGTCTGGCGTGATCGAAGAAGAAAAAGCTTGCGCGACCAGCTAAGCTAAATACACCATCAGGACTCGTTCCTGAGCTGTATTTAAAAAACCCGCCCAATCCGGCGGGTTTTTTTATGGCTGCTGGTTGCGCATATGATCAGCTGTATTCCACAACGACTGCTTCAAATGATCTCTCAACAACGTATCAAGCGCCATTTCATCCAACGCCTGTGACATACACAGCATCCATGCATCACGCTCCGCCTCACCAATCGAAAAAGGCAGATGGCGTGCGCGTAGACGTGGATGCCCATACTTCTCAATGTAGAGCCCCGGTCCGCCCAACCAGCCAGAGAGAAACATAAATAACTTTTCACGCGAGCCGTCCAGACTCGCACCGTGCATCTTTCGAATCCCTTCGGCCTCCGGCAAGCTATCCATCAGATCATAAAAACGATCCACCAGACGGCGCACCCCCTGCTCTCCGCCCAAACGTTCATAATGGGAAATCTGCATGACTCTCTTCTCACAGCCGCTACGATCAAAAGTCGTATTCTACCTTAAAAGTGATGCCTGCCTGCTCGATCCACAAACAAAAAAACCCCGCCAAACTGGCGGGGCCTTTTCAAGATAAAATGCAATCAGTGATTAGTGCATTTTAGCCAATTCACGCTCAACCACTTTAGCTGGTAGCGGGATATAGCCATCTTTCACGACCACTTCCTGGCCAATCTTTGATAGCACCATGGTGAAAAACTCTTTTTCTAAAGGCTGAAGAGGCTTGTTTGGGTGCTTATTAACATACACGTAGAGGAATCGTGAAAGAGGATAAGTACCATCCACTGCGTTCTCTGGTGTCGCCGCAACAAGTGGCTTTCCTGGCTTTTTAGACAATGCTAACGCTTTAACGCTCGAGGTCTTGTAACCGATACCCGAGTAACCGATACCATTGATTGAAGAACTCACCGACTGAACCACCGATGCTGAACCCGGCTGCTCATTTACATTGTTTTTGAAATCACCCTTACACAACCCTTTCTTCTTAAAATAGCCGTAAGTACCTGAAACAGAGTTACGTCCATAAAGCTGTGTTTTACGGTTTTTCCATGCACCCTCAAGCCCTAACTGACCCCAGCTAGTGATGTCTTCTTTCCCTTTACATTTACGGGTTGAAGAAAAGATAGCATCGACATCGGCAATGCTCATGCCCTCAATTGGGTTATCTTTATGGACATAAACGGCTAGCGCATCGATTGCTACCGGAATCGCCGTAGGCTTATAGCCATGACGTTTTTCAAATGATTGAATCTCTTTACCCTTCATCTTACGGCTCATTGGACCAAGGTTAGAGGTCCCCTCAGTCAGTGCCGGTGGTGCAGTTGAAGAGCCCGCCGCCTGAATCTGAATGTTAACATTAGGGTAAAAGCGCTTGTACTCTTCAGCCCACAGGGTCATCAAATTCGCCAGCGTATCCGAACCAACGCTCGAAAGATTACCAGAGACACCACTGGCGCGCTCGTAAACGGGTAGATCTGGATCGAGTTTAGCACCAGCAGCCATCACTGAAGTAGTCGCAGTGGCGGCCATTAAACCAGCCATTGCAATAGAGAGGGTCTTAAGTTTCATTACATGTTACTCCTAATGTGGATCTTTATCCGGCAATTAAAAATCTGTTTCAAATCAGATGCAGCCATTATTAGACAGATTAGTGTCAATGATATGAACACAACATGACAGTTTCATTACACCCAAAGAATCATGCTATTTCTCAGGGGTACAAATACGATCGGCAGAGAAATAACAACAAAATTCACTGCCTTTCTCGACCCGGCTGGTAATTTCCAACCTGGCGCCATGACGATCTAGCACGTGCTTAACAATCGCTAACCCCAGCCCGGTACCCCCACTCGCGCGCGATCGTCCCGCATCAACGCGGTAAAAACGCTCGGTCAGGCGCTGAATGTGGTGAGGGGCAATGCCAATCCCACTATCTTTCACACAAAAATAAAGCCCGCTGTCTTTCTTGTGACAGGAAACCGTAATAAGCCCTCCCGTCGGTGAATAACGGATCGCATTCGCCACTAAATTTGAAAAGGCGCTGTGCAACTCTTTCTCATCCCCCATCAACCAAAGCGAAGGGGTAACATCCATTTTGATCTCATGCTGCTTGGCACTCAGCACACTGGCCTCATCATAGATCGTCGACAGCATTGCCGAGAGTGAGACTGGATAATGGTCACGCTGGTTATCTTCTGTTTCCAGTCGAGAGATCATCAGCAAATCATCAACAATGCTTAGCATGCGCATATTATGCTGCTGCATATGCCCAAGCGAGCGCCGCCAGACCTCCAGCGTCTCACTATCATCGGCATCTGTCAGGCTCTCCAGCGTCCCCGTCAGTACCGTTAATGGCGTACGCAACTCATGTGACACATTCGCAACAAAATCTTTACGCATGTTCTCCAGTTTTTTGATATGCGTAATATCACGTGCAACCAGCAGATTTTGATTCTTTCCACCGTAGGGAACAATATTAATATCCAGCACCATCGCGTCATCAACAGGTGAGGATATCTCAAGCGAACCACTAAAATCACCTTTAGTCAGATACTCGGCAAAAGAAGGATGACGTACCAGGTTAATCAATCGTTGCCCAATGTCATGGGGTGCACTTAAGCCAAAATATTGCGCAGCGGCACCATTAAACCACTCGATCTCCCCAGTGGCCTGCAACACTACCGCCGCATCTGGCAGCGCCGATGTCGACTCTCTAAATCGGTTGATGACATTAGCCAGGCGACGTTTACTTTTTCGATTACGCTGACGCATGCGATAGATATGATAATAGAGCTCACCCCACACCCCATTACCAATAGGCGGCACTGCGCTACCACCTTTGCGCAGCCACTTTTCAAGACGCACAAGATTGGTGAGATGCCAACAGAGGTAGCCCACTGTGGCAGCTAACGCCACCACTGACAGTTTACCGGTTAGCAGTCCCACTAACAGTGTCAAAACGATAAGCGCGACCAGACGCCTAATTTCAGATGCCCATGGATTTAACAAATGTCAGACCTTTGTTGAAAAGCGGTAACCCGCACTGCGTACTGTCTGCACATATTGATCATACCCTGACGGCGTTAATGCCTTCCGCAAACGTCGAATATGCACATCAACGGTACGCTCCTCGACATAAACATTACTTCCCCACACGCGATCAAGCAGTTGACCACGACTATAAACACGCTCTGGGTGTGTCATAAAAAAGTGCAATAAACGGTATTCGGTTGGTCCCAATTCAAGAGGCTCATCATTCACCATTATGCGATGACTGGCCGTGTCGAGCACCAGCTTATCGATCTCAATTGTTTCACTCTCGCTCTGTGGTGACGTCCTGCGCAACACCGCTTTTATTCTCGCAATTAACTCACGCGGCGAAAATGGTTTGGTAATGTAATCATCCGCACCCGCATCCAGACCATTGATTTTATCGGACTCACTGCCTTTTGCCGTCAGCATGATGATAGGGATATGAGATGTTAGCTCGTCCTTTTTGATACGTCGCGCAAATTCCATTCCGCTAGCACCCGGTAACATCCAGTCCAGCAACACCAGCTCCGGTAACACGTCACCCAGCAACCTCATCGCTTCCTCAGCATCATCCGCTCTGATAACCTCAAAATTCGCCCGTACCAGCGCCACTTCAATCATTTCACTGATTGCAGGTTCATCTTCAACAATTAAAATTTTTGCAGCCATCAATAACCCACTCAAATGATCCGTTCACAAGAATTTAAGATTAAAACGAATAATTGTTACAGCCATATTACATCACGGTAATCTAGCCCGTTTCAGTAGAATTTCTCTTTTAAAGACAGCAAATTACCTTACATATGATACCACCTTAACGCCTCCCAAAGGCAAACAGTCATCAAATCACACCTTACTTACCGTCATTCGTAAAACAAGATAAATCTAACATTCCACATCAATACATCCCTATTTCAACAAGCCGCCATTAAGCATCTCCAGGCAAAAGCAAGACGTCATATTTTATTCACAAAACTACAACGTACGTGTAAGAAACCAGCCACATAATCCCTCACCAGTCGCGATACAGCGCATTTTTAATGACAAAATAATTAAATACCCGAGGGAGTTAACTCAATGAAAAACTATCTGCCACTACTGCTTTCATCAGCACTAATTATACCGGTAGCTGCACATGCAGAAGGTCCAATTGACGGTAAGATTTATGGCAAAATAAATGCAGCGGTACTGAGCACCGACAATAAAGGCGTCTCTGACACCTACCTGGAAAGCCACGCTTCACGCCTTGGCTTCAAAGGCAAAACTGCGGTCGATAACGGTATGTCTGTGATTTACAAACTTGAGTACGAAGTTAATCCAACAGAAAAAAATGCATCTAAAGCGGGTGCAACTGACACAACGATTTTCAAACAACGTAATGCGATTGTCGGCCTTGAGACCGCGGCAGGCACCATCATGATGGGAACCCATGACACCCCAATGAAACTGGCTCAGGGGAAAATCGATCTGTTCAATGATTTAACCTATGGCGATATCAAAAATGTGCTTGAAGGTGAAGTCCGCGCAAATGACATCGTTATGTACACCTCTCCGACGTTCAAGGGCTTCGCATTGAATGCGGCGGTTACCCAGGATGAAGATGCGACAACCAAAGACGATGGCAGCTCTGTTTCTGTGACCTATAAAGGCATTAAAAACCTCTATCTGGCTGCCGCGATTGACAGCGAAGTCAGCAAAACGGATGCCACCCGCCTGGTTGCTCAATACAAATTCAATGACCTGACCGTCGGCGCGCTACTTAACGCTTCAGAACCCGCTAACACACCTGGATCAAAAGATGAAAGCAGCACTGTGGTAAGTGCCTCTTACAAAGTCAACAAATGGAAAGTAAAAGCACAGTTCGCTTCAGGCGATGAAAAAAGCAAAGGGCTAGAGCAAGTGGCATTTGGTGTTGATTACAAGCTGGGTAAAAAATCAAAGGTCTATTTCTATAGCGCTTCACTTAAAAACGATGACAACAGCACAGACAAAAGTGCAAATGGCCTTGGCATTGAACACAAATTCTAATCCAGCCTAAACGCAATAAAAGAGTGCTTTGAACAATCAGATATTAAATTTAGATGTCGCCACGCTAAGCGTATCTAAGATCAAAGCGCTCTGTTTTATTCCCCCCCCTCGCGTCCCCTATCTTTTCCCTTAGGCGGGGTTCTTTTGCGGGGCATTCATTTGCCCCGTTTTTTCAAGTTACTGACACTGCCCAATAGAACCTTCGGCACAGACACGGCCGTCATGCCAAATTGCCTTATCCAGTTTGACCCCATTAAAACTAGCACCTGCCATATTCGCACCACCGAAGTCAGCATACGAAAGATCTGTGCCATCAAAGCGTGCACCTTCAAGATCTGCACCACTTAAATTGGCACCCACAAGCGTTGCCTGTCGGACATCGGCGTCATTTAGCAACACCGCACTGAGATTAGAAAAAGAGAGGTTAGCGCCCATCAGTTGAGCACCACGAAGGTCAGCTCTAGAGAGATTCATGTTTTTCATTCGCGCACCGCTCAAGTCTGCATTAGAGAGGTGTGCCGCCGCCATCTGACAGTTACTCCAGTTCACGTTGGGTGCCGCCTTCATCGCACAATCGATACCACCCACCTCCGGCTTGGGCGTATTAAGGTAGATCATCACACTCATCGCACCTAACAATGAAAATGCAACCAGCCCCACCAATTTGCGATTAACCGGCTTCTTCTGATTCAGACGACTGACTGCTGATGGACTTGCCTGGGAAGCACCATTCGAAAAAGCGGCCGAAGAAGCCGCGTCGATAGTCTCATCATAGGTTTCAGATGGCAGTGGCTGATAACGCGGCTCGCTAGCGAGTCGTTCACGTTGCGCCTCCCACTGTTTTCTCGCCATTATCTGCTGCCGCTGAAAGGCATCATCCGCTGCATCCTGCAGCATCAAAGGTCGAAGCTGTGGGAATTCAGAGGAAAATTGCCACAGCTGCTGATCCTGGCTTAATTCATCGTTTTTTTTGATCCGCCCATGCAGCAGATAATGCACTATTTTCGTCTCCGAAAATGGCCCTCGAATAACCTCGCCACGACGGATATACCACTGCGTTAATGCTTCTGATGTTGAATTCATAGCCGCCTACTCTAATCAAGCCGCTTCGAGTGGTCAATTACTAGCAGCTGCCGATAAAAGTCATAGATGGTAAATATGATCATTTTCACTAAGATACCACCACTTATCATGAACCTATAGCGCGACACACACTCAGTCAGACAAATGGAAATCAAGAATACACCTCCCACACCACCGCCTCAGACAGCCGTCCAGCAAAAAGCGACCGCCCACTCACTGCAGGTAGGCCAGATGCTGAAAGCGGTGGTGGTCGAAAGCCTGCAAAATAGCGTTAAACTACGCGTTGATAACACACTGCTACAGGCCCCTACGAACAAACAGCATCAAAAAGGAGAACTCCTCACATTAACCGTGATGCGCGCCGGGGATAAACCGCTGCTGCGAGTCGCACCCCCACTACTCCCGGCACTCCAGCAGCCTCAGCCTGCCCAGAGCACCCAGAATGCCGCCATAAAAGTTCTACTCCCTAAGCAGGCTCCACTGACACCACTGCTCGCCAATCTTGCGGCGATATCACAATTAAAAACACAACTGGCCGCACCACTTACCTCCGAGATCAGTAACAGCGTAAAGAAATTGATTGAGAATCTTGCGCAGACCGATAAAATTGGCGACCCCAAAGAGTTACAACGCGCGATCAATAACACCGGCATCCTGCTCGAAAAAAAACTCGCCAATCTACAGCTTCCAGTGAACAGCAATAAAATGACTCATGGCTCATCACCATCAGCCAATGTCTTAGGCTCAAATGCAGCGCAAGCACAGGCCCTAACACAGGACTTTAAAGTCAATTTACTACAACTACTGGATGTATTGCGGCAAGCCCCCGGCAGCCAGAATAACCCCTCTAAAATTCCGCTACCGCTTTCAACGACTCAAACCAGTATCGTCCCTAATACAAGTAGCAACACTCACGCATCACAAACAGCGACCAATAACCAAACACCCGCTCAATCGATCAAAGAACAACTACTACGCCTGTTAAGCACCCCAGCAAACAGTACCAATAGCGATGAAACAGCCCGCTCAAGCGCGTCATCACGTTTAGCAGAACTCACCGCTTCGACCAGCCGACTACCTGTTCCTTTTTTTCGCCATCTACCACTACAGTCACAAAAGCCACAATCGCCCACACTGGTCATGCTCCAACATCGCGATCAGATCATCGACGAACTCATTCGTCAGGCCGAAGGTAGCATTGCACGCGTACAGCTCAGTCAACTCGCTTCAACACCGCAAGACAGTAACACCCCTCAATCATGGACCTTTGAACTGCCGTTACGTCATGGCGAAAACATTGATGTGGTGCAATTACGTATTGAAAAAGAAGATTCGCAGGAAAATGATGAAAAAGAATCATGTTGGCAGGTGACACTCACGCTAGACCTACCTGAAATAGGTACTGTCTATGCCACCATCACCATTCAGGGTGAGCGCAGCTCGACCAGGCTGTGGGCCGTAGAGAAAGAGACCGCTTTATTGATTGATAATAATTTACAACTACTGAGAGACGCGCTAGAAAAGCACGGGGTTAATTCGGCAGAGATTAGCTGTCAGCATGGTTGCCCACCAGCACCACAACAGCAAAAAAGACACACATTGTTAGTGGATACACGCGCATGAACACAGACAAGAGAGAACAGGTCACCACTGTTGCCTTGTTATACGATGGCGAAAATGCCCCCACTGTCACCGCCAAAGGCAGCGGGCATGTCGCCGAAGAGATCCTGAAAATTGCAAAGGAACATAACATTCCATTGCATGAAGATGCAGAATTGGCACAGCTGCTCTCTCAACTTGAACTGGGAGATGAGATCCCACGAGCGCTCTACGTCACGATTGCTCAGGTCATCGCCTTTGCCTATATCATCTCTGGAAAACGCAGTAATCGACTCTAGTATTGCATTAGATATAAGTAAATGAGATCACCATAAACTCATATAAATCAACTTTAACGCTATAATAATCCAGTACTTTGTGCCGCTATATTCAATGCAATCTAAATAACAACACTTGATCATTTAACTATCGGCTTAAAGAGCACTCATGGGCGACCAATCTCCAAAAACAACGCAAACGCACAAACCCAAATGCGATCTGCCCGGCCACGCTCAGGAAAGTAGTCAGACCGACGGACTCAACGCAATGCGTATTGTTATTGCAAATGAAAATAGCAATCACGCGCTGTTCACCGAAGCACTGCTTCATCGCAGTGGCTTTAAAAATACACAAACGACATCATGTGGCAGCGAACTTCTTTCTGCGTTAAATGGATCACTACACAAAAATAATGAAGAGATCGACCTTGTCTTAATTAGCAGCACCCTACCCGATATCAAATGGCAAACACTCAGCAAACGCATCACGCAAAGCCGTGTCTGGCAAGATATTCCAGTCATTCTAATTGCATCAGACCCCGAGTGGTTTGAAGCAAGTGCAAAGCAAGCATTTAACAGTGGCATTACGGATGTTATCTACACCCCACTGCGCCCCGCTCATTTCTCACCGCGCATCTACTCAGCATTATTACTCAAAAAAGAACGTATCATCAGAGGGGTTAGTGCTCGTGAAATTGAAACTGAATTAGCAGAACGCAAGGTCGTTGATGCCCGCCTTCAACACCTCGTTAACCATGATGATATAACAGGTCTATATAGCCGCCGTCGACTCGTAAAGGCGCTTGAAAAAGCGTTATCACACAGCATCAAAACAAACCAGACGGTCTCACTGCTGTATATTGATATTGATCAATTTAAGGTCATCAATGACCTCGAAGGGCATCAGATAGGCGATCAATTACTGGTAAACATCGCTAACCTGCTACGTGACTTCTCTGGTGACGACAAGATAATCGCCCGTACTAGTTCCGATGAATATTCCATACTGATTCAAAATAGCACAGCAGAAGCAGCACTATCATTTGCAGAGAAAATCAGACACGCGATGAAAACGTTCGTATTTGAAATCGACGACAGAGTCTATAACATTGGTGTTAGCATCGGGCTCGCCACCGTCACCGCAAACCAGGAGATAACCGCCAGTGAAATGCTAGCCCGCGCCGATCAAGCCTGTTTTATTGCCAAGAAACATGGGCGCAACATGATTCACCAATATAACAATCAGGATCAGGAAATTCATCAGCTAAGAGATGAGGCCTACTGGACACCAAAGATCAAAGACGCCCTGATAAATAGCCGTTTTTGCCTGATGTTTCAGCCTGTCATCAACCTGAAGACAAGTCAGATAGAACATTATGAAGCGCTCATCAGGATGCGCGATGAAAACAATGAACTCATCTCCCCCGCTATATTTATTCCAGTGGCAGAGCGAATCGGTATGATTCATGACATTGATAACTGGGTCATCAAACAGGCAATCAATGCTCTGCGACAACTACCTGCGGACAAGTCATATGTGTCATTAAACATCAATCTTTCCAGTCATGCTTTCCATGACCCCGAACTACTACAGCGCATCAAAGACGCCTTGTCTGAATCGCAGGTTGACGGTAACCGCATCACCTTTGAAATTACTGAAACAGCCGCCATTGCCAACTATGAACAGACACGTGAGATGATTATAAAATTGCGGGAGCTGGGCTGTAGCTTTGCACTCGATGATTTTGGCGTCGGCTTTAACTCTTTCAGCTACCTAAAACAGTTCCCGGTCGATTATCTAAAAATTGATGGTAGCTTTATTACCAATTTAGTTCATGACGAGGTTGATCAGACATTGGTTAAATCAATGGTGGAGATCTCTAAAACACTCGGGAAAAAGACCGTTGCGGAATTTGTTGAAAGCGAAGAGATATTAAAAATGGTCAAGTCATATGGCATTGACTACGCACAGGGCTATTACATTGGCAAACCAGGCTCTGAGTTTGAAGGCATTGAATCCGTCAGTTTTTGCCCGTTATCCTGATACAACACGTAGCGGACTATCATCTTCAGCCTGAGCACGGTTCAATAACAACAACAACTCTGCCTCAGCCCTAACCAGTCCACATGAGGTAACCAGCTCTTCTACTGTGGCACCCTGACGCACCATTCTGGTAGCCTGATCAATCGCTCGATCAGAAGGATCACGTGAATCAAGTTGATCCTGTCGTTCAATGACTCGCTTTAGTTTCTGCTCTAATTTATTAACATGCCCAACCACACCGACAGCGCCAGTGCAGAGCGCATTCACATCATCGTTCAATAGTTTTAATTTACGGTCATATGCCATACTGCGCTGACGTTGCTGTACAGCAAGTTTTAATACGACTGCAATTAATGCGACATTGAGTACGCCCAGCAACATCATATAATATTCACTAAATTCCATCACTCATCACCTCACGCATAACCGTCAAAATGGGGTTGATCTGTCGCATCACTCGTTTGATCTTTCGATTCACTATTTTTATCACGCTGTGGTTTTTCATGTTCACGGCCCGCATGCCGTTTATTTTTTACTTTTCCTGATGGCCGATTAAGCCAGGGTGACTTCACAGTGGGAACATAGCCAATATCAACCATAACGTTTCACCTTAAAAATTAAAACTCAGCAACCTCTTGCCACTCATTATTGGACAACAGCTTATTCACATCGACCAAGATCAAAAGATTACCTTCATTACTATAGACACCCTGAATATATTTCGAGCTTTCATCGTTACCCACATTTGGGGCAGATTCAATCTCCGATGAACGCAGATAAACCACTTCAGCCACGCTATCGACCAGAATACCCAGTACATTGCCGTTAGATTCAACAATGACCACGCGCGACGCATCGTCCGTTTCATACATTGGCAAGCCAAAGCGCATCCGCGTATCGAGCACCGTTACAACGTTACCACGCAGATTAATAATCCCAAGGATGTATGATGGCGCACCTGGAACAGGCGTAATTTCACTCACACGCAACACCTCCTGTACCTGCATCACATTGATGCCATAGGCCTCACCTTCCAATTTAAAGGTGACCCACTGAAGCACTTCATCCTCAGGATTTGCTGCCTTTTGATTCATCCCATCACTCCCTTCACTATTTCAGGCACATCATTCTATTGCAGCAAGTGTCAATGAACAGACACTCACGACCTTTCTTGTTAAGCATGCATAAGATGTACCAAGAACCAATCCAAAATGGCTATTCTAGAACGTGCTATTTTACGTCGTCGTCATCATCATTCAGCAGTGACAATAACGCATCGATATCAAGCAAAGCACACATTTTGCCAACCACGATCCCTCTGTACCAGGGCCGCTTTGTCGTGCCAACTCGCCAGCGCACATCACTAGCGTCAATCTCTTCAACTTCCGCCACAGAACGGCATGCAATGCCAATACGTTCACCTTCAATTAAAATGATACGGTCTGGTGGAACGACCTCACTGGCTGATGGTGCCACCGGTTCACCACTCAGCTCTGCCACCAAATTGTCAAAATCGATCACACGGATCGTTCTTCCTCGATGCACCAGCACCCCTAAATAGCGCGCAGAATTACCCGGCATCACTTTAATATCATCACACTCGGTCAAAACACCACCCAGCTTTTCAAGCGGCGCTGCCAGCGTAATGTCACCGACATTGAAAAAGAGCGCCTTAAATGATGGCGCACCCCACTCAGGCACTTGACTGTCACTCTCATCATCGCCCTGAACTTCGACCGCCTGGGCCTGCACAGTGTCGACGACGACATCAACCTTATCGAGCACCTCCACTGCGACAAGCGGCTCAACAACTGGTTCAACAGCTGATTCAACAATGGCCTCTTCCACCACAATCACAGGTGCTTCCTCTGGAATCTCCATCAAAAGTGAATCCAGATATTGGGTCAGCGCCTTTTGTTGCGTATCAAGGACTGGTTTTTTTGTATCGCTCATCCTGCTTCCACCTTAGGATCAGGCATATCAAGCCCCAGTAAATCATGCAATAGCTCACCATATGCGACTGCCCCGCGCGAGCGTGGCGTGAGCAACGATACCGGTTTACCTGCACGACTCGCCTCACGAAACTGTGTGTCGACGGGGACAATTCCACTCCATAATGTTTGAGGATAACGCTCTTTCATATTATCTAACGCTTGTCCCGATGCTCGCGTACGGCGATCAAAGAGCGTCGGCACAATTAGGTACGGGATTGGCGTCATGCGCGCATGATTCATCATCGAAATCGTTCGCATCATCCGCTCCAGTCCCTTTAACGCAAGGAACTCAGACTGAACGGGTACAACTAGATAATGACACGCGGCCAATGCATTCACCATCAACACACCAAGCGTTGGCGGACAGTCCAGTAAGGCGTAGTCATAGTCATCGCTTACCTGTTCCAGACCACGAGCAATAACCAACCCTTTTCCATCTTGCGTACCGAGCTGTCTGTCGAGCGTCGCAAGCGCCGTTGATGCGGTAAAGATTGAGATATTCTCACACGCTGTTTTTCGGATCATCTCGGAAACCAGTCCACTACCGCCATGGAACAGGCTATAAAGGCTACTACCATCGCCTTCTGGGTCATAGCCCATATATGACGTCATCGAACCATGCGGGTCCATATCGACCAATAACACACGGTGCCCTTGCTGAGATAACAAACCAGCCAGCGTCACGGCCGTTGTGGTCTTACCAACCCCTCCTTTTTGATTGGCAACCGCCCAGATACGCACTACTTACCTCCTATGGACGAACCTATAGGGGTAGAAAGTGACGCCCTAATATTCACAGCTGGAATTGAGATAGGCGATAAAAATTTAATCGGCGGCGCAACAAGTGGTGCAGGTACCCATGCCGGAATGGAGATGGAAGGTGAATCCGTTTCAAACACCTCGAATGGTTTAAGATCATCAATACTAATAGGTGTTGTGCGATGCAAACCAGACGAACCGATCAATGCATCAAGCCTTAAAAAATCACTTTTATTAAGTTCACTTGCTGTCGCTTCAAGAAGCGATTCATCAGCTTCGACTGGTTTTTCCTCCACGATAGGCTTAGGACGTTTCATGTGCCGATTAGCGGTTATCACCACCATCACACGACGATTTTTTATGCGTCCCTCAAGCGTGTCATTGCTCACCAATGGACGAAATTCACCATAGCCAATCGCCGCCATTCTTTCAGGCTCAACCCCATGAACAGCAAAAAGTCGCACCACACTTGAAGCGCGTGCTGCAGAAAGTTCCCAGTTAGAGGGATACACAGGGCTTTTAATCGCAACGTTATCAGTAAACCCTTCTATGCGCATATCGTTTGGAAATGCCGCTAGAATACGAGATAACGCTTCCAACACCGGTATCGATTGTGGTTGCATCCGTGCGCTGCCACTTGCAAAGAGAATATCGGTATTAATTTCAACTTCAATCCAACGTTTATTGCGTTTAACTGAAATCAGGTCTCGGTCAATTAATGGCTGCATTGCCGCTTCAATTTCACTTGCGATCTCACTTAATTGCGCCGCAGATAGCCCATCCATGTCAGCACCAGATTCTCCATCAGCACCATCCCCCTCTTTCACCATTCGTTCCTCAGCCATTGCAAATTCAGCAAAGTCTACTTCGTCCTCTTTATTCTCACCTTCTGTTTTATTGGATCGAGAGGGCTGACTAAAGGGGCTTTCTGGCGTCTTAATCGGGGTGGCCGTATCTTTAAACTCCAGGTTAGCCGTCTGAGGGGAGCGTGCAACCTTCCCCACCTGAATCGGTTTAAGTGATTTTTGTGAATCTTGAAAAGCGGCCACTATCGCATCAGACAGCACCCTGTATTTACCTTCATTAACAGAAGAGATCGAGTACATCACAACAAAAAAGGCAAATAGCAGCGTAATAAAATCTGCATATGAGACCAGCCAACGCTCATGGTTTTCGTGTTCTTCATGCTTCGGTTTACGTGCCATACAACTTAACCGTTAATGAATAAAGCCCTGAAGCTTAGTTTCGATACTTCGAGGGTTTTCGCCTTCAGCAATTGCCACAATCCCTTCAATAATCATCTCTCGAAACTTGGTCTGATCATGAATAATAGATTTCATCTTATTCGCCATTGGCAGAAAAAAAATGTTGGCAAGTCCTACGCCATAAATCGTCGCGACAAATGCCACCGCAATACCCGAACCCAGTTTGCTTGGATCAGCGAGATTCTGCATCACATGGATAAGCCCCATAACCGCACCAATAATCCCAATCGTCGGTGCATAACCGCCCATCCCTTCCCATACCTTAGCCGCTTGAGTATCGTGATATTCCTTGGTGTCTAGCTCTACCTCCATGATGCCACGGATAGCATCAGGCTCACTGCCATCAACCAGTAACTGCAGCCCTTTTCTGGCAAACAGGTCTTCTTCATTTTCAGCGAGTGCTTCAAGACCGAGTAGTCCTTCTTTACGCGCAATATTACTCCAGTTTGAAATTTTCTCGATTGCCTCGACCGCCGCGAACTTTGGCGGAAAAATCATCCAGCGAGTCATCTTCATCGACTTCATAAAGATATCAATTGGCGTCTGTACCAAAAGACAGGAAAGTGTGCCACCAGCAACAATTAAAAAAGCGACAGGCAACAATAAGGAAGAAAGGTGGCCACCTTCTAGATAGTTACCACCAAGAATGGCAATACCCGCGAGGAGTACCCCAGCAATAGTCATAATATCCATTGACTATGCCTCCCCTCTGAACAATGACGCAATCTCATCCAGCGACAAAACCTCATCAGCAAGATTTGCCTCAACAATCGCCATCGGCATTCCATAGATAACACAGCTTTCTTCACTCTGCGCCCAGATAGTGGCACCTTTTTTCTTGAGCAATCGCGCACCATCCCGCCCATCCGCACCCATTCCTGTCAACACCATCGCCAGTAATTCAGATGAACAGACCTCTGCCAGCGAGGAAAATGTAATATCAACACTAGGCTTGTATGTCTGTGTCGATTCAGCTTCTTCAAGCTTTATCGATAAGCGCGTACCACACTTTTCAACCTTCATCTGCACGCCACCGGGTGCGATATAGGCGACACCGCGCTTAATTTCATCGCCGTGATCAGCCTGCTTAACTTGAATATTGCACAAAGCATTAAGGCGCTCTGAAAACGATGGTGTAAAACTTGCTGGCATATGCTGAACGATGATTATCGGCAACGGAAAGCCGGCAGGAATCGCCGTTAAAATATTTTGTAACGCAACAGGGCCTCCTGTTGAAGTACCAATGGCAATCAGCTTAATCTTGTTCAAATCAAGATTCGCGCCTTTTTTTATAACGCCATTCGCTTTAAGCGTTGATAAAGGTCGCGAAGAAACTGACGAATCAAGCGCTCCTTTCCCCCCTAACCCCCGCGCACCAAGCACCCTGACGCGCGCGCATAACAAACGCTTAGCCGTATCAAGTTCTGTTGCAATATCATCAATTTTTTTAGGTAGAAAATCGAGTGCGCCAGCTTCCAGCGCATCCAGTGTCGCCTTTGCACCAGCCGTACTCAATGAAGAAAACATCAAAATAGGCGTCGGCGTCTGCGCCATTATTTTTTTTGTTGCCGTAATCCCATCCATCACAGGCATCTCAATATCCATCGTGATAACATCGGGACGAAGTTCATTGGCTTTTATGATCGCTTCAGCACCATCGGCAGCACATCCAACAACCTCAATGTGCTTGTCGGCATTCAGCATCTCACTCAGGCGATGCCTGAAAAAGCTTGAATCATCAACAACAAGTACACGAACAGTCACATCTCACCCCTAACCAATTATCAAGCATATGCTGTCAGTAATTCTGGCACGTCAAGAATCAGTGAGATTTTCCCATTCCCTGTGATAGTTGCACCGGCAAGCCCGCGAGTACCATGCAACATAGAGCCGAGCGGCTTAATCACCACCTCTTCCTGGCCAATTAACTGATCAACGACAAAACCGACTTGCTGGGCACCTGAACTCACAACCACAACGTGCCCTTCTTTTTGCGCTTCACTTCGTCGCGCACCTTTGATCAACCACTCTCTTAAATAGAAAATAGGCAATGCCTTATTCCTAATCAACACCACTGGCTGCCCATCAACCACCTTGGATTCTGTTAAATCAAGATTAAATATTTCAACCACACTCACCAATGGTAGGGCAAAAACCTGTTCTTCCAGCAAGACCATTAGCGTTGGCATAATGGCAAGCGTTAACGGCAATTTGATTGCAATTCGACTGCCTTTTCCCATTGCAGAATCAATCTCAATCGAGCCATTCAGCTGAGCGATGCGCGTTTTAACGACGTCCATGCCAACACCGCGGCCTGAAATATCTGATATCTCTTCTTTTGTTGAAAAACCCGGCATGAAAATCAGATTAAAACACTCTTTGTCATCTAATCTTGCCGCAGCATCCTTATCAAACAATCCCTTGCCAACCGCGATACTTCTTAATTTATCGGCATCCATACCGGCGCCGTCATCATCGATCGTTAACAGAATATGGTCACCTTCCTGTGCTGCCGATAAAACAACACAACCCTCGCGGTTCTTTCCGGCCTTTTCCCGCACATCAGGCATCTCAATGCCATGATCAACAGAATTACGAATCAGATGAACCAGCGGATCAGCCAATGCTTCAACAAGATTTTTATCAAGGTCAGTCTCTTCACCAATGAGTTCAAGCCCCACCTCTTTTTTCAGGCTTCTCGCAAGGTCACGCACAACACGGGGAAAACGACCAAAAACTTTTTTAATCGGCTGCATACGTGTCTTCATCACTGAGTTCTGAAGATCAGTCGTGACCAGGTCAAGATTGGCAACCGCCTGTGTCATCGCTTCATCGGATTTAGTAGACTCAAGTGTTGAGAGGCGATTCCGAACCAGTACTAACTCACCTACCAGGTTCATAATGTCATCAAGACGTTTAGTATCAACACGAACGGTTGTTTCCGCCTGAGCCGCGGCATTCTCTTTCTTTTTGGGTGCCGCTGCCGCTGGTTTAGCCTTCGCCACTGGCGCAGGTACCGGAGCGGGTGCTGCTTGCTTCTCTACTGGTTTTGCTACGGGCTCAGGTGCACTCGCCGCAACAGGCGCTGCCGTGGACATCTCACCTTTACCATGCAGCTGGTCAAGTAATCCTTCAAATTCATCGTCAGTAATCAGACCATCATCTGCAGCAGCCTTCTTTTCTGCAGCCGGAGGTGCAGGCGTGACTGCTTTAGGCGAACCATCACCATGCAGCTGATCGAGTAGTGACTCAAACTCATCATCGGTAATTTCATCATTCGACTCGCCATCAGCCTTAATGGCACTATCTTTTGCTCCAGCATCAACCGGCGCAACCGGGCTAGGCGCAGCACCACCATGAAGTTGATCGAGCAGTGACTCAAATTCATCATCCGTAATTTCTTCGCCACCGTCCGATGCACTGTCTCCAGAGGCACCAGCAACCGGTGTTTCGATAACAGGGGCAGGTGCCGAAACAGGCTCTTCACCAGCAGAAAGAAATCTTTTCAGTGTTTCAATTAATTCGGGATCTGCAGGAGTAGGATCAATCCCTTCCCGAACTTCACCAAACATATCATTAACACTATCGGTGACGCGTAAAAAGGCATCCATCAAAGGAGCATCGACGACACGATCACCCTGTCGTAAAACATTAAAGACATCTTCCGCATGGTGACAGACTTCAACCAGTGCCGTCAGTGCTAAAAATCCAGCGCCACCTTTAATGGTATGAAAGCCGCGGAAAACAGCATTCAGTAACTCGGAATCCTGTGGGCTTTGCTCAAGATCAACAAGCTGCTCACCTAGTTTCTCGAGTATTTCATCTGCCTCTACAAGAAAGTCCTGTAGGATTTCATCATCTGTATCGATCGCCATGTTATCACTAGAACCCTAAGCTTGAGAGCAGGTCATCAACCTCATCCTGACTCTTCAATGCAGTTGCTGTCTCTTTTCCGGGTACTTGAGGACCCTCTAGTACTTTTTCAGCCGGCTTTCTTTCTAACTTATTCCCCTCATCATCAAGGCTGCCTGAGATTTTAATCAGCCCGACTAACTTATCTTCTACATCTTGTACCAGGCCAATGACACGACGAATAATTTGACCCGTAATATCCTGAAAGTCTTGCGCCATCAAAATATCATTAAGATACGCTTTGATCTTTGTATAGTGCTCTGCTGAAACTTCCAGATGCCCACCTATCTCACGTGAAAGCTCACGAAATTCATCCGCTGACAAATCGCGTGAAATAAATCGCTTCCATTGTGATTCAATCTTTGATGCGCTTTCTTCAAGTTCTCGACAAACAGGAATTGCTTCTTCAACAGCCGTTAGCGTTTTGTGCGCGGCTTGATCTGTCACGTTAATGACATGAGTCAGGCGCTCTCTCGCATCGGGAATATCGTGTGCAGCAAGGTCTGATATTTCAGTCTCAATACCAAAGCCGACCAACGTATCATGTAGCTCTCGTGTTAGACGGCCAATTTCCTGAAACATCTTTGTTTCATTAATACGACTAATCTCTCTCAAATGAGCAAATGCCGCATCTTCATCTCTATTTTCAATACTACTCACTAAGCCACGCGCCTGTTCAAGGCATTGTTCACTTAATATTGATTCGCTGAATGCCATTTCTGAATCTCCTTCCGTGGATTTTATTGTGATGCCTCAATTCGCTCAAAAATCTTCTCTATTTTTTCTTTCAGCGTAGCCGCGTTAAACGGTTTAACAACATAGCCATTCACACCTGCCTGAGCAGCCTCAACAATTTGCTCCTTCTTTGCCTCAGCCGTTACCAGCAACACCGGAAGATTCGCCAGCTTTTCATCCGCTCGCACCGCCTTTAACAGGTCGATCCCTTCCATCCCTGGCATATTCCAGTCTGTAACAAGGAAGTCAAAATCACCGGCCTGTAACATCGGCAATGCCGTGTTGCCATCATCAGCCTCTGACGTATTGTTAAAACCAAGATCACGCAAGAGGTTCTTTATGATCCGTCGCATTGTAGAAAAATCATCCACAATGAGTATTTTCATATCTTTATCCAAGGTAGCCTCCCGCTATACAATCAATCGTTGTTAACCCAGTGACCCAGTCGCGCCTGCAACCGAATCAAAGCTTGACTATGAATCTGACTAACACGTGATTCGCTAACACCAATGACTGAACCAATTTCACGCAGATTGAGTTCTTCATCATAATAAAGTGTTAATACTAGTCGTTCACGCTCAGGCAGTCCGGAGATGGCTTCGGCCAGATTTTTCTTGAAGTCATCTTTTTGCACACCATCAAATGGGTTCATCGCTGGCCCACTTAGTTTTGATGGCACAGAGTCTTCATTCATCCCCATGTCTTCAAAACTTAACAGGCGACAACTACTCGCATCCTGCAATGTCTTGTGATATTTCTCGAGCGGCATCTCTAACGCTTCGGCAACTTCATGATCCCGTGCGTCACGACCCGTCTCATTTTCAATCTTACGCACCGCTTCTGCCACCTGTCGCGCCTTACGGTGTACCGATCTTGGTGCCCAGTCACCTTTACGAATCTCATCGAGCATCGAACCTCGAATACGAATACCGGCATAGGTTTCAAAACTGGCACCCTGTTTAGCATCATAATTTCGAGACGCTTCAAGTAAACCGATCATCCCCGCCTGTATCAGGTCATCCACCTGCACGCTCGGCGGCAGGCGACTCATGATGTGATAGGCAATTCGTTTCACCAATGGTGCATAACGAGTGACCAGATCATCGGCGCCATTGCTGGCAGGTTTCTCTTCATCTTGGATAGTTACGTACATGGCTAGATTATTCATATGTTGTCATCGTTCCATCATTACTGGATTTAAACAATCTCTCGACAAAAAACTCCAGGTATCCACTTGCCGAGTCCGGTGTTGGCCATTGTTCCGTCTTCTGCGCCAGTTTTTTGAATGCAATAGATGCCTTACTACGTGGATATGCATCGACCACTGAACGCTGTTTCTGGATAGCCTTTCTTAAATAGTCGTCATATGGGACTGCTCCCATATAATCGAGTGTTGCATCAAGAAAATGATTTGTCACTTTTACAAGCTTTTTATACAGTTCGACACCCTCCTGAGAGCTGCGAACCATGTTTGCCACGATACGGAAGCGGTATAATCCGTGATCACGACTCAATAATTTGATTGTTGCGTAGGCATCAGTAATCGAGGCCGGTTCATCACAAACCACCACAATCACTTCATGTGAGGCTCGACTAAATGTCACCACGCTATCTGAAACGCCCGCCGCGGTGTCGATCACCAGCACATCAGGGTTGAAGCTCAACTCACTAAATGCGCGAATCAATCCGGCATGTTCAGCATGACTCAATTCGGCCATATTTTTTAAACCTGATGAAGCTGGAATCACTCTTAATCCTTCAGGCCCGGTCACCATTACCTCCTCCAGTGAACGCTCACCATTCACCACATGAGAGAGGTTATAGGTAGGCTGCAATCCCAACAACACATCGACATTGGCAAGACCAAGATCGGCGTCCATTAGCAATACATTTTGACCACTGGCTGCCAGTGCAACTGACATATTGACAGAGATGTTTGTTTTACCAACTCCACCCTTCCCACTTGTCACCGTAATGACTCGAACCGGGCGAGGGTTTGCAACATGGCGCAGGCCTGACATTTGACTTACTCCTACCTCAGACATTAGCATTTTCCGCTCCCCTTGCGATTGATCGGGCTATCATTTCCATGCCATTATCGCCATTCCTTCCAGGAACAGATCTTTCCGTTATATCGACACATCGGTTAACCAGGTCATACGCCCGTGCCAGGTGCATATCTTCCGGTACCTGCTGACCATCACATATATATGAAATAGGCACACCGTACTGCGTTGCCATATCCAGCGCACCGCCGAAACTTGTTGCCTCATCCAGCTTGGTCATCATGACACTCGCAGGATTAAACACGCCAAATGCATTCATCACTTCCTGCACACTCGCAACCTGTGAGGTCGCCGACACCACCAGTGACGATTTAATATACATATCATCGCCACATAACATCGAGGCCTGCTCTGCAAGATGGCTATCACGCTGACTCATACCTGCGGTATCAATCAACACCAGGCGACGGTCGCAAAGGTCATCAAGCACCTTACGAAGTTCCTCTCGGCTGTCGGCTGTTTTCACTGGAATATCAAGGATTCTGCCGTAAGTGCGTAACTGCTCATGTGCACATACGCGGTAGTTATCGATCGTCACTAATGCCACATGGCGATTACCATGGCGTAGTGCATAACGCGCTGCCAGTTTTGCTGCCGTCGTGGTTTTGCCTACGCCCGTTGGGCCGACCAGGGCAATCACGCCGCCTTCATTTAATATCTCATCATTCGCCACCGGAATCATACGTGAGAAACATTCCAGCGCATTTTTGAACAGATCATCAGGATGAGTGCGTTCAGACACCTCTTCTGCCAGCGCCTTGCTTAACGACTCACTCAAACCCAATCCGATTAACTGCTGAATCAGCTCTGCTTTTCTAGGGTTTCTGCGCGTATATTCGTCCCAGACCAATCCTGACAACTGCTTTTCAAGCATGCCGCGCAGGCTTTTCAATTCTGTCTGCATCTCAACGATCGCTGGCTCCTGCCCCCACTGAATGCTAGCCAGTGGCGCTTGTGAATGCGCCTGTCTTTTCTTTTCGCCTTCATAGCGAGAGGCCGCACTCATCGGCGCACTTAAGCGATCTGTTGGTACGCTGGATTTTGCTAATGACGGTACGGATGGGTGCGCGGCCGCCTGTTCTTGCCTGGGTTCACGCTGGGGCTCACGTTGGAGTTCTTGTTGGAGTGGTTGCACGGGTGAATCTGATAGCACGTGTTCAGTGGCACTGCTTTGTCTCACCTGCGGTTCACGTTGTGCAGGTGCGGTTCGCGGGAAAGCGGATTCGTCATAGTCGATTGCAGCCACAATTTCGATGCCACCATCAACACTTTTGTTCGATAAGATGACAGCATCTGGGCCTTGTGCATCACGTACCATACGCATTGCCTGTCGCACATCGGGAGCAAAATAACGTTTAATTTTCATAACGACTCCCCACCTTTCCTGTTACTTATCATTTGCTGCTCTATCACCATGACTACTACCTCATCACACCACTCTATTCAGCTATTCAGGTCTACCAATATTCGAAACAATCTTTATCTGTCTGTTATCTGGCATTTCGTTGTAAGACAACACATGTAGACTCGGAATGGTGTTTCTTACAAATCTTGCCAACATTGGCCTTAACGGTGCTGAAACTACTAATACTGCGGGCTGCCCTGCCATCTCTTGTCTTTGCGCCGATTCCAATAGTGACTGATGTATTCTTTCTGCCAACCCTGGCTCCAATCCACCACCACCCTGCATAGACTCTTGCAATAACTGTTCCAGAGATGGATCAAGAGAAATCACTGCAAGCTCACTAGATAAGCCATTGATATTTTGAACGATCATCCTACCAAGTCCAATTCTCACTGCGGCGGTCAAAGCGTCAGGATCTTGACTTCTGGTTCCCTCAACCGCAAGTGTTTCGATAATCGTACGCATATCACGAATCGGAATATTCTCTTCCAGCAGGTTACGCAATACCTTCTGGATCGTACCCAGCGGCATAATGTCAGGCACCAATCCCTCAACCAGCTTAGGCGCATTTGCCGCCATACCATCCAGCAGATGCTGAACCTCTTCTCGTCCTAGCAGATCATATGCCTGACTCTGAAGCAGCTGACTGATGTGAGTGGCCACCACCGTACTGGCATCGACCACGGTATAGCCCATCGTCTGAGCCTGCTCGCGCTGACTGGGATCAATCCAGAGCGCGTCCATACCAAATGCAGGGTCTTTGGTTGGCGTGCCAGCCAGGGTGCCAAATACCTGCCCCGGGTTGATCGCCATTTCACGGTCCGGATAGATATCAGACTCACCCACCGCAACGCCCATCAAGGTAATACGGTACGCACCTGGTGATAATTCCAAATTGTCGCGAATATGAACCGGTGGAATCAGAAAGCCAATTTCCTGAGTCAGTTTTTTACGAATGCCCTTGATCCGTGCCATCAACTGCCCGTTCTGATTTTTATCCACCAACGGGATCAGCTTGTAACCCACTTCAAGTCCGACCACATCCACTGGCAATACATCATCCCAGCTCAGGTCTTTATTATCCTCAGCGCCCTCACCCGATCCATCAGGTGAACCTTGCGGCAGTGGCTGCCCAGCCTGCGCCCCCGCTTGCCCAGGCGATGCCCCCTGAGCTGCAACAGGTTGCCCAGGCTCAAGTCCAAGCGCCTCTCGTTGCAATGACCGCTGATGCAACAGATACGCACCGCCACCTGCTAACGAAGCAATACCCAGGAAGATCATGTTTGGCATACCAGGAATCAGACCAAGGATACCGATCACACCTGCCGTCACCCCAAGCGCTCGAGGGCTATCGAACATCTGCGTCGCAAATTGCTGCCCCATGTCCTGCTCACTCGAGACACGCGTGACCATAATCGCCGCAGCAGTAGATAGAATCAAAGAAGGAATCTGCGCCACCAGACCATCACCAATGGTCAGCAATGTGTAGTTATGCATCGCATCCGGGAAGGCCATGTCGTGCTGCAACATGCCGATTGCCAGACCGCCCACAATATTAATAAAGAGAATCAAAATACCCGCAATGGCATCACCACGAACAAATTTACTGGCACCATCCATCGAACCGTAAAAATCCGCTTCAGAGACAACCTCAGAACGACGACGCATCGCCTCGTCCTGATCAATCGCACCGGCGTTTAGATCCGCATCAATCGCCATCTGCTTGCCAGGCATCGCATCGAGTGTAAAACGCGCGCTGACTTCTGAAATACGACCCGCACCCTTGGTAACCACCACAAAGTTAATGATCACCAGGATTGCGAAAACGACCAATCCGACGGCGTAATTACCACCGACCACAAAATCGCCAAAGGCCTCAATTACCTGGCCTGCCGCCCCAGTACCGGTATGGCCCTCTAATAACACAATACGTGTTGAGGCAATATTTAACGCCAGACGCAGCAACGTTGCAATCAATAGAATCGTTGGGAAAACGGCAAAATCAAGCGGTTTTTTGGCGTAAACGCCAGACATAATGACAATTAATGAGAGCGCAATGTTAAACGTGAAAAACAGATCCAACAAAAATGGTGGCAACGGCACCACCATCATTGCCAGAATTGACATTAATAATAGTGGCGCGCCAATCAAGCCATTACGACCGATTTGACGAGCGGTATCCCCTAAACTTGCTTGAGCCATAACTTCACCTTACTCATCACGTTTTAAATCATCTGGAATCGGTAGATCATCCATGGTCAGCGTCTCATCAAAACGAGACTGCTTTTGCCTTAATTGATAGACGTATGCCAGCACCTGAGCTACTGCAAGATAGAGGCCAGCGGGCACTTCATCATTTAACTCGGTGCTATAAAAAAGCGCGCGAGAGAGCGGTGGCGCTTCGACCAACGGAATATTGTTACTGTATGCGAGGCTTCTAATTTTAGCCGCCATCAGGTCTTGTCCCTTAGCAACCACAATCGGCGCACCAGAATTGGATTGATCATATTTCAACGCAACCGCATAGTGTGTTGGATTGGTGATGATGACATCAGCCTTCGGCACCTCTTCCATCATGCGTTTCTCAGCCATCGCCATCTGAGTTTCACGCACCTTACGCTTCATCTCAGGGTTACCTTCTGTCTGCTTGTACTCGTCCTTCACTTCCTGCAGTGTCATTTTCAACTGCTTGGCGTGATCCCATAACTGAAATGGCACATCAATCGCCGCGACCAGAATAGTGGCGCAACTCAATAAAATAAAAGCCCACATCAGCAGATTACCCGCCTGTGCAATCGCAGGCTCAACACTCTTGACGCCAAGCATCATGTACATCTCCGACTGACTCCAGAGGATGAGCACGGCGATCGTCATCACCAATACAAATTTCGCTAACGCCTTAAACAGCTCCATCAACCCTTTCATCGAAAAAACACGCCCCAGCCCCTTGATTGGGTCAAGCTTGCTCCACTTAAAAGCAATCGCCTGGGTACTGAATGACCAGCCACTGAGTGCCAGTGGCGCAAAAAATGCTGCCAGTGCAACCACCACAAAAAAGGGAACCAGTGCAATCAATGCATTAATAATAGAGTCCTCAAGCATTAGCGTGAGATTTTTTTCATCCATCAGATCCGTGCGACTTGCAGTAAAAGACTCCCGCATCAGCCCCATAATATCGATGACCAGCTGTTCGCCTAGCATCAAAAAAGCAGCGCCTGAAGCCAACAACAGAGTCATCGTCGTCAACTCACGTGAACGTGCGACCTGCCCCTTATCACGGGACTCCTGGAGTTTCTTGGGCGTTGCCTCTTCTGTTTTTTCTGCGCCTGAATTGCTCTCTGCCATCGCCTATCTCGCAGTAAGCATGTTGCCAACGGTCATCAAGGCAAGCTCGATTAAACCCTTGAACTGAGGTAAGAAAATCTCCAGTGATGCCCACATAAAAATAAAACCAAATGTCAGCGTCAATGGAAAACCAACCGCAAAGACATTCAACTGTGGTGCCGCGCGCATCATCACGCCAAAAGCGACATTAATCAGCAGCAATGCCACCACCACTGGCAATGCCATCAAAACAGCACCGGTAAAGATCCAGCTAGACCATGAGATCAACATCCAAATACCATCAGGGCTAATCCCCTGCATTGAGACCGGCAGCATGGTAAAACTTTCTGCAAGTACATTGATCACCACCAGATGCCCATTAAGCGCAAGAAACAGCAAAGTGGCCATAATGATATAAAATTGACTGACGACCGGAACGGTTACGCCATTGGCGGGGTCATTCATTTGCGCAAAACCAAGCCCCATGGTTTGCGCCATAATATGCCCCCCCGTTTCAATCGCACCAAATATCAACTTCACTGTAAACCCCATCGCCAGGCCAATCATCACCTGCGCCATTGTGATCAACATGCCATCGACTCCCAGTGGATCGATCGCCGTAGGTGGTGGAAGAATCGGAACAATGACCATCGTTAATGCAATGGCGAACATCATGCGAATTCGGCCGGGTATGACACGCGCACCAAACACAGGAACAACCGCAATAAACGCCGCGATTCTAATGAACGGCCAGAAATAGCTCGTTACAAGGGAAACTAATTGTTCATCGGTGAAGTTCACTATGATTCAGGCTCTAAAATTACTGCCGTTACCCGATCATCATCGGAATGCTCTCAATCAGCTTCTTCGTAAAGGTTGTCATCACCTGTAGAATCCACGGTCCACCAACCAACATCACAATAAAGGTAATAAAGAGTTTAGGAATAAAACTAAGTGTTGCCTCATTAATTTGAGTTGCCGCCTGAAACATACTCACCAACAAGCCAACAATTAGTGCCGGTATCAATAGCAGCGCAATAATGACAATCGTCACTTCTAACGCTGATCTGCCTAATGTCAATACTGCCTCTGGTCCCATACGACTTACTCCGCAACAGCCATCACATATAAAAGCTTGATGCTAGCGTTCCCATAATCAACGCCCAGCCATCGACCAATACAAAGAGCATCAACTTAAACGGCAATGATATGATCAATGGTGACAACATCATCATACCCATCGCCATCAACACACTCGCCACCACAAGATCAATAATCAAGAATGGAATAAAGATCATAAACCCTATCTGAAAAGCTGTTTTTAACTCACTCGTGACAAATGCTGGCAACAACATTGACAGCGGAACTTCATCATAATTCTCAATATGTTCGTTACCCGAAAGGCTAGCAAAAAGATTAAGATCGCTATCACGCGTTTGCGCCAGCATAAACTTTCTAAATGGCTCGATCGCTTTTTCAGCCGCCTCCTGAGCCTCCATTTTTTCTTCCAGATAAGGCTTAACACCCGCCTCATAGCCAGCTTCAAAAACAGGCATCATAATGAAGATAGAAAGAAAGAGCGCCAGTCCCACCAATGTTTGCGTGGTAGGTGTCTGAGCCGTTCCCAGTGCCTGACGTAAAATAGCAAAGACAATAATGATGCGCGTAAATGACGTCATCATTAACAGACCGGCTGGCAGCAGGGTCAAAACAGTCATCAGCGCCAGGATTTGAATGCTTAATGTGTATGTCTCGCCACCATTACTCGCGGGCGAGACCGTTAAAGCTGGCAGACCCGTATTCGCCGAAGCCGTTGCCACCGAAATTAACAATAAACCAACGGTGATTAATAAGCGCATCATGATGCCTCTCGCTTTTTAACCTGCTGTTTAAGTTGATCCATAAAGCCACCACCCTGTTCAACAGGGGTCGCCGATTTAACCTTTAACGCACTCTCATGATCGATATTTTTTTCGAGTACATGTAGCGTACGAATGTTGCCAGGTGCGATCCCCACGAGCACTTGTACATCCCCCGCCTGAACCACCACGATTTTCTCGCGTTGACCGACGGTAATCCCAGCAACAATTTTCAAATGAGTGTTTGAAACCCCACCAAAACCACCAAACCTTTTCATCATCCAGCCAGCACCAAAGATCATTATCAGCACCACAAACAATCCCAGTACAATTTGCACGATATTGCCAGTGCCCATCACATCTGGTACTTTCTGAAGTTCCACAGCCGCCGTTTCGTTCGCCACCACTGAAAGCGGACACAACAACGTTAGTAAGAGGAAATGCTTAATCAAGAGAACCACCTTAAATTACGACTATTTAAGCTTTTTGACACGCTCTTCGGCGCTAATCACATCCGTTAAACGAACACCAAATTTCTCGTTTACCACCACCACTTCACCATGTGCGATCAACGTACCGTTTACGATCACATCCATCGGCTCACCCGCCAGGCGGTCTAGCTCGACCACCGATCCCTGATTTAATTTAAGCAGGTTTCGGATGTTTATTTTGCTGCGCCCAATCTCCACCGACACCGTGACTGGAATATCAAGAATCATCTCAATACTCTCTTCCATCGCATTTAAGGCACCCGCATCTGGCTGCAGATTTTGAAAATCTGCCGGCGCTGCCACCGCCTCTTCAGACACGGCCTGTTCAGTCATTGCTGCCGCCCAGTCATCACCCACATCGTCATTGTTATCAGTCGTATCATTCATGCTTACTACCCCGTCACTGTTTTCAGCTGTCGTGTACTTTCTGCCACTACACGCTCTGTAATCTTGATTGCATTCTTTCCGTCTGAAACACCAAAGCTACCTCTAAATACTGGAATATCTTCGACACGGATAGTCACCTTATCCGGCAGATCAATTGGAATAATATCGCCCACCTTCATTTCATTGAGATCGTTCAGCGACAATTCAGTCTCCGTTAACACGCTACTCAACTCGACATCCGCCTCTTTAATCTCCTCTACCAGCGCGATAGCCCAACGATCATCGTTATCATCACGATCACTCTGCACACCGGCATCTAATAATTCACGAATCGGCTCGACCATCGAATATGGCAACGTCACATGAAGATCCCCGCCGCCGCCATCCAGCTCAATATGGAATGTTGTCACCACCACCACTTCGCTTGGACTGACAATATTGGCAAAATGAGGATTCACTTCCATCCCCTGAAAAGTAAACTCAACAGGCATCACGGGGTTCCACGCCTCTTTCATGTCTTTAAAGCTCAGATCAAGCATCATTTGAACAATGCGCTGTTCGGTCGGGGTAAACTCTCTGCCTTCAATCTTGGCGTGGAATTTCCCTTCGCCACCAAAAAAATTATCAACCACTGTAAAAACCAACTTAGGATCAAACACGAATAGCCCAGTCCCACGCAGTGGTTCTACTTTGACCAGATTCAAACTGGCAGGAACAAACAGGCTATGAACATACTCTGCAAACTTCAGCATCTGTACACTACCCACTGAGATTTCAGCCGTGCGACGCAACATATTGAACAGGCTAATTCTAAAGTGACGAGCAAAACGCTCATTAATCATTTCCAACGTGGGCATGCGCCCACGTACAATTCTGTCCTGGCTGTTAAAGTCATATTCATGCGCTGAGCCATCAGCCAGCAACTCATCATCTTCTGAATCAATGTCACCGCCACTAACACCATGAAGCAGCGCATCAATCTCATCTTGTGTTAATAGATCATTTACAGACATTTGAATTTCCCACGCTACTGCATTACAAAGCCGGTGAAATAAAGCGCCTCAACATCATCGTTGCCTTCTTCGTCCTTCAAAATCTTTCGTAACTCCTCAAGGGCAAGGTCTCGTAATTTCTGTTTCCCAGCCGCATTGGTAATCATGTCGAAATCAAGATCACTAAAGAGCACCAAAAAGTTATTCTTAATTTTTGGCAGATGAACTCCGATGCTGTCGATTACATCTTGATCACGCGACATCACTTCTACATTGATCTGCAGATAGCGAATTTGATTCTTGTCGATGAAATTAACCACGAATGGTTTTTCAAAAGTGAAATAGATAGCCGGATCATTCTCTTTGCTTTTTTTATCTTTCTTCGACTTCGAGCTACTTTTAGCCTCTTCATCTCCGCCACTTGCCTCTTCAGCAGCAGGAAAGACACCCGCAAAATAAAGTGTTGCCGCCACGCTACCGCCAATAACTAAAAGTGATAACAGGACGATAATAATGATCTTAAGCGCGCCACCTTTTGGCTTTGCAGCTGGGGCGGCCTGTTCAACTTCTTCTGTTTCTTCTTCTAATGGCATAACAGATTTCCTTTCCAAATCGATTTATAAAGACATGTCCCTGCTCTCTATGCAATCATTACGCCATCGATAAAAATAAATTTTAACCATATTAAATCAAATACTTAAAAACAACCCAAAACTAAGCGACATGAAATTGACAGTGTGCCTGAGAAGATTAATCACCCCACGCCGAATGAATGACAGTAATCAAAAAAGCGTAAGAATCAGTATCAAGCTATCTATACTTGAGCTAGAAGAAGGAGTATCAAAAAAAATCAGCCACATCTCGAACGACAGAGAACAAATATGCGAATGTAAGAATCAGACAATTTAGAAGTCGCATAAAAACCATCAGGCTTGATATTTTTCATCAGCACAGGTACTAATAGGGCTAGCATTCGACCTATGTCTATATGATCTACATGCCTACAAAGTAATAATAACAAAGCCTTTTAAGCGCCTGATATAACTGCTCATAATTTGAGATAAAAAACAGGGTACCAGCGCTTTTTTCTGCATTGTATAGACACAGGGATTTTATTTAGGAGGGGGGAGGAATATGCGTTATTCCAGGGGTTTTTCTGTATTCACAGTTGGCTGCACTTTTATACTCGCATCATGTGGTGGCACAGACAATAACATTGAAAATGACCTGCAGATTGAGCGTTCCACTGATGGCTTCGTGGCATATTTTGCCCCAGCCGATAGCGTTATTCCTTTTCCTTCAAACCTGCTGTTCAGCGGCTCAACCGACGGCACACTCAACATCCCCGTTGACGATCCAAACGACTTCTCTGATCCGCAGGTAGCACTCAACACAGTGGATGGCTTTTCCACCATCGCACCCATCCAAACGACCTTTAGCTTTCCGATAGAGGCGGCAACGCTAACCTCACAAACGGTTCATCTGTATGAAGTCACACTCTCAGGTATCGGTGGGGCAGTAACTGGTGTTGTTCGAGCGCTAGCCTACGGCACTGAATTTGTTGCCAGCGTCTCATCGCTCGACCCGGCGGGCAAAACGCTTATCATCTCCCCGCTGGCACCACTGAAAGCGAAAACGAGCTATATGGCGGCATTGACCAGCGGCATTCAAAGTAGCGATGGCCGGCCAATTACCGCAGATATCACCTATTTCACAACCAAGCGCACCACACCACTGGTCGATGGTGGCATTAGCCAGGTGGCGATACTCTCCGATGCACAGGCAACCGCGCTGGAGCCGCTGCGTCAGCTCACCAACTTTCAGGAAATTGCACTCGCAGGTCAGGGGATCAATAGCGAATCGGTGGCACTTAGCTGGGCCTTTACCACCCAGTCGATTGGCGATGTCTTGGCGGTTGCTCGCAGCATTACAACGGGGACAGCTGCAGGGCTAACCTTTATTAACAACACCCAAAACCTACTTGGTGCTGGTCCAGGGCTGGCTGATGTGTATGCTGGCTCACTCACCCTTCCCTATTACTTAACCAATGGCACAACACCGACTGATCCATTGAGTAAATTCTGGCAAGGGGCAAGTGATTCAAACCTAACCCAGTTTAATTCTTCACCCGTTAAGACCAGCGATGAAACAGTGCCGTTGCTGCTTTCTATCCCTAATGGTAATACTATCCACACAAAACCCGGCGCGGGCTGGCCGGTTGTTATTTTTCAACACGGCATTACCAGCGACCGCACCGCCATGCTGGCCATTGCCGATGCCCTGGCCAATGCCGGGATTGCTGCGGCAGCAATTGATATGCCACTGCATGGACTTACTACAGTAGGCGGGCTAAATTCTGGCTTTGAACGCACCTTTGATCTCGATTTGGTTAACAATACAACTGGCGCGCCCGGCCCAGACACCATAACGGACACCTCTGGCAAGCATTACATTAATCTAAGCAATCTGGCCGTCACACGCGACAATGTACGCCAAAGCACGGCCGATCTCTTTGCGCTGTTTGATTCGCTAAGCACAATGGATTACGACACCGGTGGTGCCGATTTTGATACCGCTAACGTCTATTTTATTGGCCACTCCTTCGGTGCAATGGTCGGCATCCCCTTTCTGGCACTGGAGCCGGGGGTAAAAGATGCGGTGCTCGGGATGCCGGGTAGCGGCATCGCTAAACTGCTTGATGGTTCAGCCTCTTTTGGCCCCGTGATCTCCGCTGGCCTAGCAGCCTCAGGTGTTGTTAAAGGCACCGCCGATTTTGAAAGTTTTATGGGGGCGGCACAAACGCTGGTCGATAGTGGTGACCCAGCTAACTATGCGTCGGACGCAGCGACCGGGCGCGGCCTGCTGCTATTTGAAGTGATTGGTGACGGCGGCAGCAACCTGCCCGATCAGGTGATTCCCAACAATGTACTGGCAGATGCGCCGGTCGGCACCACACCCGCACCACTCTCTGGCACCGATCCATTAGCCGCACTCCTGGGGCTAACCCGCCTCAGTACCACTACCGGCCCAATCAGCGACCAGTTGGCGCAAATCCGCTTTACCGCAGGCGATCACCGCTCACTGCTTGATCCCGCAGCAAACGCCACCGTTACCACTATGATGCAGACAGCCACCGCCACTTTTCTGGCTACCGGTGGCAGCACTGTCAACATCAGCAACACCACTGTTGTTGAATAAGGGGAGCAGACTGATGAATAAAAAAAATAGCATGAATAACAGACTCATCATCGTCACAACCGCCTCAACCTTGCTGCTCACCTGCGGGCTAAGCAACGCCGCCAGCTTTAGTCACAAAGGGCTGGAAGGGCAACTAGACACTACCCTCTCATACGGCCTCACCAGTCGTGTTGAAAGCCGTGACCAAAGCATTATCGGCATCGGCAATGGCGGCACCGCCTTTGGTACTAATAGTGACGACGGCAACCTGAATTACGATAAAGGCATCGTTAGCAACGCATTCAAAGTAACCTCCGAAATGGAACTAAGCTACCGCAACTACGGCGCATTTGTGCGCGCCTCTGCCTTCTATGATATTGAGAATGAAAAAGGCGACCGCGCACGTACTCCACTCAGTGAAGAGACAATGGATCTGGCAGGCAGCGATGTTAAGCTGCTCGACGCCTATCTATGGAGTCAGTTTGACCTGGGCAACCAGCCCGCCGAAGTACGTGTCGGTAACCAGCTATTGAGCTGGGGTGAGAGTACCTTTATTCAAAACAGCATCAACACCATTAACCCGGTGGATGTCTCAAAGATACGTGTACCCGGAGCGGAACTTCGCGAAGCATTAATCCCGGTGCCAATTCTATCCGCCTCAATGGACACCAGTGACAACACCAGCGTTGAGCTCTTCTACCAGTTAAAATGGGAAAAGACCAAAGCTGACCCAGTCGGTTCTTATTTCAGCAGCAACGATTTTGCCGCGGATGGCGGCACCCGCGTGATGCTCGGCTGGGGAGCCGTCTCCGATCAAATTGCATCGGGCACTGTCGTTTCACCACCCGCCACCACCGCCGTGGTGGCACGCGCACCGGATCAGGAAGCGAAAGATAGTGGCCAGTTTGGCCTCGCCTTCCGCCACTATTCAGAAGCGCTCAATAACACCGAGTTTGGCTTTTATTACATCAACTACCATAGCCGCCTACCATTAATCGGTGCGATCACCGATTCTGCGGCTGCCGCGGCAGGTGTAGACCCTAACGGCCAGAGTTATGTTGAATCATCGCGTTACTTCATCAGCTATCCTGAAGATATCAAACTCTACGGCCTCAGTTTTAACACCCTGCTGGAGCGTTCCGGAATTGCGCTGCAAGGTGAAATCTCCTACCGACAGGATGTACCGCTACAGATTGATGACGTCGAGATTCTGCTCGCGGCCCTTGGCGCTCAGGACAACCTGAGTCCAGGCCTCACCGGCGCAGCAGCACTCGCCAGTGAAGGGCAGTTAGGGTTAGTCGGGTTTGACACCGTCATCCCCGGCTACCTACGCCGCGATGTCACTCAGACACAGGTCACCGCCACCAAAGTCTTTGGCCCGGTCTGGGGTGCTAACGCCACCGTATTACTGGGCGAAGTGGGCGTGACCACCGTGCTCGATATGCCAGACAAAGATGTGCTGCGCCTAAACGGCCCCGGTACCTTTGTCAGCGGAAATCCCAACCTTGCACCACTGCACCAGAGCAGTTATGAAACGGCAGACCACTTTGCCGATCAGGTCTCGTGGGGTTACCGACTGTTAGCAAGGATGCAGTTTGACAATGTTTACAGGAGTATCAATCTGGCACCGCGTATCGCATGGCAACATGATGTTAACGGCGTATCACCCGGCCCAGCAGGTAACTTTATTGAAGATCGTCAGGCGGTCACACTCGGCCTGAGCGGCGACTATCAAAATGTCTACAGTGCCGACATCAGTTACACCCGTTTCAGTGGCGCAGGGCGTTACAACCTGATTAACGATCGCGACTTTATTGCAGCCAACATCAAATACTCTTTCTAAGGAGCCGAGCCATGACAAGATTGCCTCAAGACTCAAGCGCTAAATTTTTCTCAGCGCGCAGCGCCGCCTCGCTACTACTGGCAATGACCCTCAGCAGCCTCTCGGCCACCGCAGCAGCCCAGGCAAGTGCCGACGAAGTGGCGCGCCTCGGCAGTGATCTCACCCCGATGGGAGCAATAAAGGCGGGTAATAGCGACGGCACCATTCCGCCGTGGGAAGGTGGCATCACCGAGCCACCGGCCGGTTATAAAAAGGGCGATCACCACCCCGACCCTTTTGCCGACGACAAAATACAGTTCACCATCACCAAAGATAATATGGCGGAACATGCCGACAAACTCTCTGCCGGTCACAAGGCGATGCTCGAAGCCTACGACAGCTTCTATCTCAATGTTTATCCAACACACCGGAGCGCTGCGGCACCGCAACGCATCTATGATGCCGCGATTAAAAACGCCTCCAGCGCGAAGCTAACCGAGAATGGCAATGGCGTTACCGGTGCCGAAATCACTATCCCTTTTCCAATTCCAGCCTCAGGACTGGAGGCGATCTGGAACCATGTTTTACGCTGGCGCGGTGTTACCACGGCGCGTCACTTTTCACAGGCGGCACCCAACCGAAATGGCGACTACACGCTAGTGAAGTTTTATGATGAGTTCAACATGCAGTACGCCAAAGAGGGCATGACCGAAGAGAAGCTCAATAACATCACGCTCCATTTCAAACAGCAGGTGCTGGCCCCTCCCCGTCTCGCCGGTGGCATTTTACTGGTACACGACACCATGGATCAGTTTAAAGAACCGCGTAAGGCGTGGCTCTATAACCCCGGTCAACGACGGGTACGACGCGCCCCCAATGTCGCTTTTGATAACCCCGGCACCGCTTCAGACGGCATGCGCACCACCGACCAGTACGATATGTTTACCGGCAGCCCAGAACGTTACAACTGGGAGTTAGTGGGAAAGAAAGAAATTTATGTCCCCTACAACAGCTACCAACTGCATAGCGATAGCCTGAAATACGATGACATCCTGAAACCGTTGCACGTCAACCCTGAACATCTGCGTTATGAGTTACACCGCGTGTGGGTCGTGGAAGCCACGGTAAAAGAAGGCACACGTCACCTCTATAAACGCCGCACTTTTTATATCGACGAAGACTCGTGGCAAATTCTACTGGTAGACCAGTATGACAACCGCGACCAGCTGTGGCGTGTTTCAGAAGGACATGTCATCAACTACTATGAGATGCCGCTGTTATGGACTACACTCGAAGTGCATACCGACCTGCAGGCAGGGCGCTACCTTGTCTTCGGCCTCGATAATGAAGATAAAATGTACGAATTCGGTTTTGAACGCACCGCAGCAGATTACACCCCTGCGGCACTTCGACGTGACGGACGCCGCTAGCAGGACCAACGGTATGGAGAGAACGCCTCATACCATATGAGTTATCTTCGACTCCACTCAAAATTAACAGCGTATGTCGCCATCGCGGCTGCGCTGCTATTCGCCGCATCGTTCTCTGCCACTGCAGAAACTGCAGCAGCAGTGCCATCTAAACTCGCGGTTCACTCACTGCTGCTCGACGGCGCACAACAGGCGGGGTTAATGGTGGCAGTCGGTGAACGCGGCCATATTCTGTATAGCGTTGATGAAGGTCATAACTGGTTACAGGCAAGCGTACCGACACAAGCATTATTAACCGGCGTTCACCTGCATAATGCACAACTCGGCTGGGCCGTTGGTCATGACGCCACCATACTGCGCACAGAGGATGGCGCAAAAAGCTGGCAATTAGTCTATAACAACATCGAAGAACAGGCGCCACTGCTGGATGTCTGGTTTCGAGATGCGCAGCACGGCATTGCCATCGGTGCCTACGGCTTGCTGCTGACGAGTGAAGATGGTGGCCGCAGTTGGCAGCAGAACATGATCAGTGACGAGGATGACTTTCACCTCAACCATATCAGCGCAATGAAAGATGGCACCCTCTTCATTGCCGCCGAAGCAGGCGTTATTTATCGCTCGGATGATAATGGCAAGCAGTGGCAACCACTGCCCTCGCCGTATCACGGCTCTTTTTTTGGCTCACTGCCGAGCAATGATCAGTCGCTTTTTCTATTTGGCCTAAGAGGCCATTTGTTTATCTCTAATGATCGCGGCGAACAGTGGCAAACAGTGCAGACCAACACCACTGCGATGCTCACCTCGGGCATAAAAAGCAGTAACGAAAAATGTTACATCAGCGGCCTTAGCGGCACGCTTCTGATCGCACCCCACTGCGACGAACGTAACATCGAGCTGAAACAGCTACCAAGGCGCAGCGGCATCTCCGCCATGCTGCAAGGCGATGATGCCATCATCCTGATTGGTGAGTCAGGTATCACCCGGTTCACACCCTAATGAATAACATCAGCGCCTTTCTGGAACGCATCCTGTTCGCACACCGCGTCGTGGTGATTGCACTGTTTGTCGTGATCACCGCCATCATGCTCTACTTCACCACTCAATTGCGCATCGATGCAGGCTTTACCAAGCTGCTACCGATGAAGCATGAATACATGCAGACCTTTAGCAAACACCAGCAATCGTTTGGTGGCGCTAACCGCATCCTCATCGCCCTGATGGTAAAAGAAGGTGATATCTTCAACAAACCCTTCTTCGATCATCTCGCCGCGGTAACCGATGAGGTCTTTTTTATTCCCGGTGTCGATCGCACCCGTGTCACCTCGCTCTTCACCCCCAATGTTCGCTTTACTGAAGTAGTCGAAGATGGCATCGCGGGTGGTAATGTGATTCCTGCTGACTTTGAGCCTACTCCCGAAGGGCTACAGCAGGTGCGGCAAAATATTATTAAAGCCGGCATAGTCGGTCGTTTAGTCGCCAATGATTTTAGCGGTGCCTTGATCAGCGTACAACTACAGGAGTTCAACCCCCAAACTGGGGAGCCACTCAACTACATCGAAGTGGCCGACCAACTGGAAGAGAAAATCCGCCAGAAATATCAGGACGACAACATTGATATTTCGCTCGACATCCACCTCATCGGCTTTGCCAAAGCGGTAGGTGATATCGCCAACGGCGCATCACGCGTGGTGATGTTTTTTGCCATCGCCTTTTTCATCACCGCCCTGCTCGCCTATGCCAACACACGCTCGATACGCCTCACCACCGCGCTGCTCAGCAGCGCATTAATTGCAGTGGTCTGGCAACTCGGCATGCTACCCATTCTGGGCTACGGGATTGATCCAATGTCGGTACTGATCCCCTTTCTGGTGTTTGCGATCGCCGTGAGTCATGGCGTGCAGATGGTGAGCAACCAGCTCAGTGAGATTGCACAGGGGAAAAGCGCAGAGCTGGCAGCGCGCACCTGTTTTCGGCGGCTACTGATTCCCAGTACCATTGCGCTCGCCAGTGATACGCTCGGTTTCATCACCATCTATCTCATCGAGATCCGCGTGATTCAGGAGATGGCGATTACCGCCAGTATCGGTATCGCGGTGATTATTCTTAGCAACCTACTACTGCTACCGATTCTAATCTCATACATCAAACCACGTGAAAAGCAGATGCAGAAGCTGCAACAACGTGCGGAGCGGATGAAAAATGTGTGGCGCGTGATTGCCCGTGCAGCTACCACTAAGGCCTCGGCAATCATTATCGCGTTGTCATTACTTCTGACCGTGGTCGGCGGCTGGAAAGCGTTAGAGGTCAGCATTGGTGATCTGCAACGCGGCGTGCCAGAGCTGCACACCGATGCCCAGTACAACATCGACACGCAGGTGATCGCCGAGAGATTTTCGATTGGGGTCGATGTGTTAACCGTGATTGTTGAGACCTCTGCCGAAGGCTGCATAAAACATAGCGTGATGAGCGCCATCGATAACTTTCAGTGGCACATGCAAAATGTGGAGGGGGTGCAATCAGTCGTCGCGATGCCAGGCATTACCAAAACCATCAACGCAGGTTGGAATGAAGGCGCGATGAAATGGCGCGTGCTGCCCCGCAATGAATCGGCCCTCGCCCAGTCAGTGGCATACATCCCCACCAGCAGCGGCTTACTCAATACCGATTGCAGCGTGATGCCGGTAATGGTTTTTACCGATGACCACAAAGCCACTACCATCCAGACAATCATCACGGCCGTTAAAGACTACCGCGAACAGCACCCGCATGATGAAGTGAAATTTTTACTCGCCACCGGTAACGTCGGCGTAATGGCGGCAACCAATGAAGAGATTGAACGCGCACAGTTTCCCATTCTGTTTTACCTCTTCAGCGCAATCTTTACGCTATGCCTGATCACCTTTCGCTCCATCAGCGCCACACTCTGCATTATGCTACCGCTGGGACTGGTATCACTGCTGGCCTATGCATTGATGGCACTCATGGACATCGGCCTCAAAGTCGCCACACTACCGGTGGTCGCACTGGGCGTGGGCGTGGGTGTCGATTACGGCATTTACATCTACAGCCGCCTGCGTGAATTTATGGTAACCGAAAGCTCACTCTATGAAGCCTACTGGAAAACCCTATGCCAGACCGGCAGCGGCGTGCTCTTCACCGCCATCACACTAGCCATCGGCCTCACAAGCTGGATCTTTTCACCACTCAAATTCCAGGCAGACATGGGCATCCTGCTCACATTTATGTTTCTGGTGAATATGCTCGGCGCTATTTTTCTACTGCCCGCGTTGGTTTGCTGGTTTAAAAAGATGGGAGAGAAGGCTAGCTCAATTAAATTAGGCTAACAGGATTGTCCACTCCCCATAAATGAAACAGTTCACAACTAGAATTCTCCAGTTTCTGCCTGTAAATAGAGGTCGGCGGTAGCTTTCCAGTTGGGACAAAATCAGAACGGTAGTTCTTAGTTATCAAACTCAAAAGCAGTCATCTTAATGATGCGTTTCCTCTACTCCGGTATCACTAGCGTCCTATTACCTGAAAGGCATAACATCGCCATTCCACCGCCAGTATATTAATTTATCAGTAGTATCAAGTTTACGATTACGTCGCTACTTCGCTACTTCGCTACTTCGCTACTTCGCTACTTCGCTACTTCGCTACTTCGCTACTTCGCTAAAAATTATTCGGCGTTCATAACAATAATTCACTCACTTACGCGACAGCTGATTCCTTTTTCCCGGACTGTCCTGCGTCCGCAACGACTCTACGGCCACTAATCGCCATGCCTCGCTCTCCATGGCGATCAGCGGTTGTTTCTTAAACACATTAATATTCGTTAGTTTTATGTCAGTACCCGAAGGCTGAAGTTATATAATATATGGCAAAAAATATGACGCATGTTAATAAAGGAACAATAATTAATAGTGATTTTTTTTCATGCTTTTTATATAAATATACAGGAAGTACTACCATAATTAATACGACTAATAATAATCCAGCGATCGCGGAAAATATCAAAACCCACATACCTTCTGGAGGACCAATACCTGTTGCATTTGCTGTATTAATTGTCATGCTTAATAACATTACCAATAGGTAAGATATGTTTTTCATATGCTTTCTCCGTATTGTGCACATAATGTTTAAGGTAGCCTGCGGCACACCGCATTCACAGGAAACAACTGCGACACACTCCGGTTAGATGCAACCAACAACTCTAAACCCATTGACCCTATCAGCGTCTAGTTGAGGCAGAAAAACCGAAGAAGGTGGCCATCATCGTTTGCCTTATAAAAATGATCGTGATCTTGAATTCTATGGTGAGAGATGGGGTTCATTTGGCACCCAATTTTTCTAAATAATTTAGGTATTGACGCCATAGTCACTTGTTAGGCCATTTCCATTAACAAAGGGCTAGATATTATGAACAACAAAGCATCATGACTCATCACAGTCAAATACTAATTCGCCTCTAACGCTCTCAGCACCAAAATATTTACCAGCAAGAGAAACAGCACTTCCAGCAACTGCAGCAAACCCATCTTTCTTACTATCGTCCTCCATATTTTCTACACTTTCTTCAACGACGAAGAACTCCTTAGTGCCGGCCTTCTTTTTACAAGTTTTTTAAGCATCAGAATGAATTACTTTTCGCACATCTCTTTCACTACTAGAAGCATAACTAGCTTTATAGCTACCATCTTTTTGTTTGTGCACAGTCCCCTGAACACTTGCACACCCTACACTTAATATAGCTAACGCTAATATTACTGATACAGGATAAAATTTTTTCATCTTCATCTCCAATTTTCACAATTTAAATATCAGTTATTAATCAAACGATATGAACATCAAAACCAACAATCTAATTTACGTTCGTGAGAAGATCACCAAGTGACGATTTCAACACCACGGAAGCCCCCCTAAATTGGTTTTTTAGGATCACCTTCAGGAAATAAAAAGGCCCTAGTATTGACTAGAGATTTTTATCAGGTGTGAAAATAAAGAAAACTGGCTAAACAGATTTCTTTCTTCTCGAGAACACAACTCCAGCCAGGCCTAAGCCAAACAAGGCAATTACAGAGGGTTCGGGAACAGCAGTCGAGGCAAGACTTTGTGCAGACACTACTCCGCCAAATCCAGACCCCGTTATATCACCAGGATCACCAATTGACGCCCTTCCACCAAGTTCAAAGTCATATGAAGATACAATTACTTCCATAACAGTCTCAAATAAAAAACTTTCACTATCATCGAAGATACCTAAAGAAACAGTGCCAAGGTAATCATTGAAGTCATACCCAAAAATTGAACTATAATCAGAGTCAGTGAAAAATGTTCCGCCTAAATCTGTTCCTGATTCCAGTAACTCATGCCCCCCTGTTCCACCATGAAGAACAGCTGAAGAGTTCCAAACAGAGGCCCCGTTCACCAAAATAGACATATCGTATGATGCTGTTGGCGCGTCAATATCAGAGTCAGCTACACCAACAAAATCGGTTAGAGACAAACTTGGCCCAAAAACAGTAAAGTCATAGAAAAACTCTTGACTGCCACCTGAAGAGTTAACAATCGTATCTGAATTGGTTGCTTGCGCACTTAATGTATGAATTTCAGAACGTCCACTGTCAAAAACGCCATCAACACTAACGATACCTACTCCAGATTCGTTACTTGCAGAAGCAAAACCATCACCACTGTAATTATAATTCGATCCTTGTAAGAATTTTGATGAAATTGACGCGGGTGATGCCGCGGAAGATGTAGTGGTATCAGAAAAACTATTTACAACTGTTCCGCCAACTGAATAATCTACATTTGTTCCCAAGATTAATGCATGAGAAGTATTAGCAAACACCAAGCTTGTTAAAAATAATGTAATTGTTTTGATTTTCATTGAATTTTACCGTCATTATTTAGTATTGATTAAGAGTGCGGATTTAACTTGCCGCTGCAATCGGTAGATCGATTCCAAAAAACGTCTGATTTTTTGTTCTAATTAAATGCGTACTTAGTATTGCCGTGAAGCGGTGTTAGCGTGTAGACACTTTGGTGTTAGTTTTCAAAAAAACGCATCCATTAATCGAAACGTTCATTACTCGAGATAGGCCATAAAATAAGCGGGGTTAAAGTAGGTACCACTATGGCGCATAGAAAACGGATCAACAATCGCTGAAAGTCCATACTTATATACTCTTCGTCCACACCACCCAGATTGCGATCGCAATCATATGGCGATACTCAGGCTATGCGCTCTAGCACTATAAACAGTGGAAAAACCTCAAAGGTCCACACCACCATCAAACACTCTCCAGCCAAAGCCCTCGGTAAGTGTGTCTCTGTTGGCTTGTGAGGCATGGGAGTACACACTGTTCCCGCCATGGAATACGACATTATGCTGTAGGCTCTGCGCACTCCAGCCTGCCAGCAGGGCATCATAATTGGCAACAGAAAGGGTCACTCCAACAAACATACTTCCCATAATTGTCACAGCAGAGACATTCCAGTTGCTCAAGTCCTGGTTGAAGGTGCTAGCGTCCTGAAACATGTAAGACATATCTGACACTTGTGACAAGTCAGGTGCGTCACTTGCGTTCCCCTCAAGACTTTGACATGCGGAGAACGCCATGTTCATTGACTTCCATTTAATGTCGCCCCACTGCTCAATAGAGAGCAGTTTTGCGGCATCACTATGAGTAGAACCAGATAAAATCTGCGGAAAATCACCGCCAATCAATATGGTGTAAGTCCCGGCAGTGGCGTAAGTGTGAGTGATATCGCCTCTTACGTTAAGGTCGATCTGTCCATCGCCCCAATCAACGCGGTAGTTATAACCACCACCGCGCCAAGCTGTTTTTATCCATATCTGATCATTGTTACTAACCCCCGGATTATCGGTTTTCCAGGTGGTAATAAAGTCATTGCCGATGACATTCACGGTGCGGGTTGGCGTGGCGGTATTATCAGCGGCATCGGTTGCGCTGTAGGTAAGGGCATAGCTACCCACAGTACTGGTATTGACTGCGCCCGTGATCGTGACACTCACACTGCCATCCACCTTGTCGATGGCACTGGCCCCGGCCTCTATGTACGGAGCATTCAGAAAGATAGAGACGAGACTGCTGCCATTGAGGGTGATGACAGGCGCGGTGGTATCCGCCACAATAACATTCACGGTGCGGGTCGCCGTGCCGGTATTGCCGGCGGCATCGATTGCACTGTAGGTGAGAGTATAGCTGCCCACGCTGCTGGTATCGACGGTGCCCATGATCATGACACTCACACTGCCATCCACATTGTCGATGGCACTGGCCCCGGCCTCTGTGTAGAGGTCATTCAGAAAAAGGGAGACGGGGTCACTGCCATTGAGAGTGATCACAGACGAAGTGGTGTCTGACGTTGCACCGCCACCATCATCATCGCCACAGGCAATAAGCGTAAAAGTACTGATTAATAAGATGAGAGCAGTACGGACAGCTTTACTCAATATAAATTTGCCTTCAAACATTTGGATGACCTTTGAATTTAAAACGCTGCCCATGTTTTTAGGTAACAGCTATATGAATTTGATTGATGATTAAAGTGCGGGGCTACCGCTACATAGCCCCACTAACCGTGGCTCTGCCCGAATGCATTAATCTCCTTTTGGATCAGGAATGGGGGCAGCAAGGTTTGATTTCGACAAAAACAGACGCTCTCCACTATCTACTTGCACCGCAATAATCGCAGCCAAATCTTCATCCAGCACCAGTACTCGATCGTTGCTGTCATCTAACGCCATGCTGATTGGCGCGTTAAATAAGTTCACATCACCAGGGGTGAGTTCATCGGAGATAATCGTGCGTGCACCCCTATTGATACCCGGGCTTAAATCCACCGCCAACACCGCATTTCGATTGCTATCCACCGCCAACAAGCGGTTATTGGCGCTGTCTAGCACTAAGTGTACAAGCCAGCCAAACGTATTGACGTTATCCGGGGTGGTCCTATCGGAGATAATCGTACGCGCCCCCCTGTTGGTACCCGGGGTTAAATCCACCGCCAACACCGCTCCCGATTTTGCATCTGCCACCAGCACCCGATTATTAGCACTATCTAACACCAGACTTTGGGGATTGATAAATCTATTCACACTATCTGGGGTGGTCCTATCGGAGATAATCGTACGCGCACCCATGTTGATACCCGGGGTTAAATCCACCTCCAACACCGCACGCAAGCCAGGATCGGTCACAAAAACCCGGTTATTGGCACTGTCTAGCGCCAGGCTGGTGGGGCTGAAAAATGCATTGGTTCCATCTGGAGTGGTGCTATCGGAGATCACCGTACGCGCACCCATGTTGATACCCGGGGTTAAATCGACACCCAGCACCGTCGCCTCGCCCGAACCCCGAATATGATTCAGCACCAGCAGCTGGTTATTGGCACTGTCTAGCGCCAGCCTGACAGGCTCTCGCATGTCATTCACATCATCCGGAGTAGTGCTATCGGAGATCACCGTACGTGCACCCGTGGTTAAATCGATCGCAAATACTGCATTCGCCCCACTATCCACGACCAGCGCTCGGTTATTGGCACTGTCCAACACCACACTGCGTGGTTCACTAAATGAAACCAGGTTATCTGGGGTCGTGTTATCAACGATAACCGTGCGTGCACCGCTGTTGATACCGGGGGTTAAATCGACGCTGATCACACCATTTTCACCAAGCGTCACCAGCAACCGGTTATTGGCACTATCCAACAGTAGATTTTTTGGATTGGTAAGTGTATTCACATCATTCGGAATAGTGCTATCGGAAACAATCGTGCGCTCTCCCGTGGTCAAGTCTACCGCCACTACTGCCCTCCGAGTTGCATCCAGCACCATCACCCGATTATTGGCACTGTCTAACACCAGGTGCCTGGGGCTAATAAACCAGTTACTGTTATTCGGGGTGTCAACATCGGAGATAATTGTGCGCGCACCCATGTTGATACCCGGGGTTAAGTCGACCGCCAACAGCGCACTCAAAACGCCATCCACCACTAGCAAGCGGTTATTGGCGCTATCTAACACCAGGCTTCGAGGCTGACTAAATGCATTGATGTCATCCGGCGTGGTGCTATCGGAGATCACCGTGCGTGCACCCATGTTAATACCCGGGGTTAAGTCGACCGCCAGTACGGCATTCAGCCCCAGGTCCACCACCAGCAAGCGGTTATTGCTACTGTCTAATACTAGGTCAGAGGGTACGACAAATGCATTCACGCCATCCGGCGTACTGTTATCAGAGACAACCATACGCGCGCCCATGTTGATACCCGGCGTTAAATCCACTGCAAACACAGCATCAAGCACACTGTCCACCACCAGCACACGATTGTTGTCACTATCGAGTACCAGATTGGCAGACGCGAGCAGCGCATTAACGTTATCCGGCGTGGTGCTATCAGAGATCACCGTGCGCGCACCAGTGGTCAAGTCGATCGCCAGCAAGGCGTTCAGCGCTCTATCCATCACCAGCAAGCGGTTATTACTACTGTCTAGCACTAGGCCCTGAGGGCTAATAAAAAAACTGCTATCTATTTCTACCTGCGCGGCATTGGCATTACTGTTTAGCGCCATGTCGCCAGTCTCCACCGTCAAGGTGTTATCCCCCAAGTTTAATGGCACAACCGCCTGCCAGTTGGCAAAGTTATCGCTGCTGGTAGCGTCAATCCCATTCACGCGCACCACAGTAATTTCACTGCCTGCATCACTTGCGCGGCCATGCACGGTGACCGAGTCTGCTTCGGTGAGTGAAGTGGCCGTCGGAAAGGTGATCGTCGCCGTGGGGGCCGTTGTATCAACATCGCTACCACCCGGCACACCGCCACCACCTCCGCTACTACAGGCAGGCAAGGTGGTCATCAACAATAGGGAAAAACCGATTCTCAAGGGATAACGTATAATACGCGATGCAATTGTAGTGAAGCCTAGCAATGATAACGAGCCAGGCCTCAGCCAAAGTGTTCTATTTTTTTCACTCATAAAAATTCCTTCGAATCTGTAACGCTACTTTAAAATACATTTTCAAGCGGTCTATTTCTGGTTGAATACATGGAGCCCTTTGACTCGACAGGTATGCTTTTACACTAACAATCTAAAAGGTGATTTGATTGCAACTCTGGTTAATTAATTTTGTTAAGAGAACTTTGTACGAGTGCTAATTTTGGTTCAAAGGTCTCGTATATTTAGTATTAACGCGAACCGGTGTTAGCAGATAGACACTTTAGTGTTAGCTTTCGAAAAATCGAACCCATCAATCGCAATGCTCATTACTTGAGATAGGCCATAAGATAGATAGAGTAGGCATCACTATGACGCATAGAAAACGGGTCAACAATTGCTGAAAATCCATATTTATATACCCTTCGTCCATACTGCCTAGACTTATGATCGGATTACATGACAATATTTAGACCATGAAATCTATTGCTATAAACACGGTAAATAACCTAAGCCCTACTGATCCACTCGGCGAAGCCCTGCACTTACTTCGACTCAGCGGTACGTTTTACTGTCGATCTGAACTATCAGCACCCTGGAATATAGATCTACCTCCTTTTGAGGATTGCATGATGTTTCACGTCGTTACCAAGGGGCATTGCTGGCTTGAGATAAAAGATGAGGAGCCACGTTTATTGGAACAAGGCAGCCTGACGCTCATTCCACATGGTCTCGGCCATATCATCCGTAGTGATACGAAAGATAAACCGGTAGCGTTATTCGACATTCCGATTGAGAAAGTCAGCGATCGTTACGAGATCATGCGTTATGGTGGCGGTGGCGAACCGACTCACCTTACCTGCAGTGTTGTACGCTTTGATCATGCTGCGGGACAAAAACTCATTTCGCTACTACCCAGGATATTACACATTGATAGTTTAAAAGCGGATGAAGACATCTGGCTACAGAGCACGCTGCGCTTTATTGCGCGTGAAGCCAAAGAATTGCGACCGGGCGGCGAAACGGTTATCACCCGCTTAGCTGATATCCTCATCATTCAAGCAATCCGCTCGTGGATAGATTCTGCACCGGAAGCTGAAAAAGGATGGCTCGCCGCACTGCGTGATGAAAAAATTGGAAAGGCGCTTACCATGATTCATCGTGAACCGGAAAAAGATTGGAGCATCGCTTCACTGGCCAAAGAAGTTGGGATGTCACGCTCGGGTTTTTCAGCTCGTTTCACCCACTTAGTCGGTGAGTCGGCGAAGCGCTATCTCACCCATTGGCGCATGCAATTGGCTCACATACAACTTCAAGAAACATCGGATTCTCTCTCAGTCCTAGCTGATCGCCTGGGCTATCAATCTGAAGCCGCTTTTTGTAGAGCATTCAAACGAGAATTTGATGTACCACCGGGAAGTATTCGTAACGCCAAGTAAGTTTCACTTAAATTCACGCAGAACGGTTTATATAACTGAGGCCTTAAGACCTTCAGGATTTTTATAAATAGCTTGCGGCACTGTACTACTTGAGTGTGGTAAATCCACATGTTGAAACGAATAGCTGTCAGATCGTTCCTGAGCTATTACATGCGTATTAGTTCAGGCTGTATTATCTATTGCATCGCATTATTTTTTATTATCTGCCAGCCTAGGACTCTCCTTGATCATCGCCAATTTTTCTCAAACAGGTCAATGGGCAAATTAATACATTTCTCCCAAAATATTGAAGCAATATTTTCCAGGTGCCCATCTGATGAGCCCGGATATTTCACCCCGGTTTCAATGGCCAATTTATCAACACGTTTCCCAACATTATAAGAAATATCCTCCATATCAAACGGGAAATCAAGACCTGCCGACATAGCCATACTCTCCACCCCCTCCGCTTCAGTCATAGGAAAACCTGCTTTCGCAAAGGCTGCCATATGACTTGCCGAAGCAATATAAACAATCATTCCTGATTTCTGACACTTCTCAAACCGATCATCCAGAGCGCGAAGCTGTATATACGAATCAGAACCCTCAATTGGCTCTTGTTCAGTCAACGCTTTTTCTGCATAAGGATTTTTTAAGTCGTAAATCTGACTTAAAGTCAGCTTCCCCTCTAAAGCATTCGCAAAAGAACTGAATAAAATTAACCCTAAAACTGGAAAACTTAATAATATTTTCATACTGCAATCTTCCTTTGTCTTTTCTACTACAATGACAAACCATTTTTTAACGAATCAAATTAGCGGCAACAATAGCCGCTACACGCTCACAACAAAACAGAGTGGACCTCACCATGACGCATAAAAATGGATCAATAATCGTCTTTCTTTAATCCATATAAATAGACTATTCGTCTACAAGCCATAAGGCTACTTATCAGACCATTTCTTAGCCATTACGCCTCATTGTTTACCTGACAAAGTGATAGCAATATTTCCTTTCCTATTTCCAGTCTCGACATACCGATGTGCTTCAACTATTTCCTCAAGAGGATAACTCCTGTCGATAACGGATTTTAGTTTTTCTTCCTCGATGAGTTTCCTGAGAAATATTAAATCATCACTCTTATATTTTGAGAACTCGAACATTACTTTTTTTCGACTTGTCGCAGATGTCCATAGCCCTCTAGCCATTGATAACAATCGAGGATTAACCAACATATAGCGCCCATTTTCATTTAGCGATTTCAATATATCAGCATACAAGGCTGAGCAAACAACATCGATAATTACATCATAGGTTTCACCACTGTTTGAAAAACTCTCTTTTTTGTAATCTATCACCTTATCCACACCCAATAAACGAAGCATATCCAGTTTATCTCCGCTCTCCACACCGGTAACTTCAGCTCCATAGTATTTAGCTAGTTGCACCGCAAAAGAGCCAATATTACCGGATGCACCTATAACAAGAACTTTGTCCCCACGCTGTATCTTTGCCTTACGAACATAATGCAAAGCATTAAGCCCGCCTGTTGGAACACATGCGGCCTCCTCATAAGACATGTTTTTGGGTTTAGTCACCATAGCACTCGTGTCCGGTAGACAGATATACTCTGCATAAGCGCCGTACATAAGGTCTGCCTGTGCAAAAACCTGGTCACCTATTGCAAAGCGCGTTACTTTTTTTCCTACCGAGGTGACTTCTCCAGCGAACTCTTGCCCGAGCACATTGACTCTCGTCGGTTTAATGATACCCATATAGAGTCGAAGAGGTAGCCAAAACCAAAGTGGAAAATCAAAACGCCTTAATTCACAGTCGGAGGCCAACACCGTTGTCGCATGAACATTAATTAAGACTTCATCATCCTTAGGGACTGGAATGGCTGTATCCTTAAGTGTTAGAACCTCAGGCGAACCATACTTTGTGTAGACTACCGTTTTCATACTTTTACATTAAACGCCTATACTTTATGCATTGGAGATTGTCGAATATTTTAATCACTAGAAAGTGTAATCACTACATTACCCTTTTTATGCCCCTTTTCTTCATAACGATGTGTATCTACTATATCCAGCAACTAAAACTTCGTAGTCTTATAGTGTTACTTATTCATTTTCCCCAGGGTCCACCACCAATACTGAAAGCAAGGGCAATCCAAGATCTCGTACCTTTTTAAGCAAGCCATGCAATGCTGCCTGATCAACGACAGGACCAGTTAATACGGTATCGCCATTTTCTTCTAAGGAAATTGTTAACCCCCCAAACCAATCCATCCATTGAGACCCAAGATGCCCCATAATCCTTATTTTATAAATGATTGACCGACTTGATACTTTTTGTGGGGTCTTTTTATCTAGCATCACCAGATTTCCTTTTCTCTAGTTATCAATGATCTAAATCTCTCTTCTATCTAACTATAGTATCGCCCTAAGATGGTGTTAGAGAATAGACACTTTGGTGTTATTTTCCTCGAAAAACCCATTTAACCTTCCATTGCTTTCAAAAATTACAACTCCATAATTTCAAAATCTTAGATCACTGAAAAGCCCTCCAATTTTCTAAATGGCTACTATATTTCGACGTCCTCGCAGCAATATCATTTCAGCCACCATTAACTGAAAAATAAAGGTCAACCAAACTATAAGCCCAATATATTCGAGCATCACATCTTTTCCCAGCCATAAGAAAAGAGGCAACATAAAAACACGCATGGTTGCAGGCGTCAGGCCAATTGCATAGGAACGAATCATCCAAGAACGATGTTTTTGGATGTCTTTGCGTAGCACAGAGCGCAAAGCAATGATCAGTGAAATAACTAATAGAAATCCAAAAGTAATATTTCCTGAAATGTAGATACGCAACACCATGGGATCAATCTCAGTAGTGGGCTGGAACATCGCTGCCATTAAAATTGCACTGACACCCGCCAATATGCCTGACATGATAAGAACACACCCAGACCAACGATGGAATACGGGCCATTTTTGTCGAATCGCTGAAGTGAGTTGCAAAGGCCCTAACAAAATAAATACGATACCGGGCAAGATATGTAACAGAGAAATAACGGGGTACTCGACGTAGTTCTTCATATCCTTTGTATTTTCGGGAATCACACCCGTCGATAGTGCTTCAGACATCGCAGACAATCGTATTACGCCTGTTGCAATGACAATGAAACCTAACAACAATAACGATCCAGGTACAAGCCATAGAGACGTATCTTTTTTATTCATAAACAAAGCCTTCTAGATTATGACTTCTTATAAAACCATGAGAAAATAGATTTTATTGAGTAACTGTGGTTTTATTATTGGCGTGAACTGGTGTTAGGGGGTAGACACTTTCGTGTTAGTTTTCACAATTTGGACGAGATAAATCGAATCCATTGTGCAAGATGGAAAATAAAAAAAGGGTATTGGTCTAGGTACTGATAAGCATTTGTGAAGTGTAGTTACTAAGTCAAATGCTCTATTCCCTAAACAAGGAAAACGACTCAGATAATCTTAAGAAACTTGGCTTTTGCTACCGCTTCAGTACGCCGTTGCACGCCAAGTTTGGAAAATATCCTGCGGTTATGACCTTTAATAGTATCTAAAGCGAGGTAAATCCGTAGACTAATTTCACGATTCGATAAACCCTGTGAAATGAGTTGCAATACTCTTAGCTCACGTTCACTCAGTGGCTCGCGTAGAGGTTGAACAGATGAATCGATAGGCTTAGCAACTTGAGCTTCGGAAGCTAGAATAGGTGTATCTTCGATGTTCAGCGAACCTTTCTCAAATTCGGCCAATAATTTATTGATATAATCCGGCATATTTCCGTGTTTCAGCGCCAAGGATAACAGCTGAAGCATAGGAGACCCTTCATCGACAAAAAGCCGAACATAAGCCTCAGGTTCAGCCAGCGTTAAAGCATTATTCAAGGATTCTAGTGCGAGCGATGTTTCACCGTGTACTTGTCGGGCAAGTGCACACAAGATAAGTAGTTCAATAACACTGCCCTTTCTCCCGCCCTTTTCCGCTGAGGCTATGAGACGATTTATAAACTCAAGC
>Ga0316204_10001745_pt1 | contig 55328 bp, 49 predicted proteins | sample 6monrhotite_MG_2_FD_205661 | JGI IMG/M metagenome (GOLD analysis project Ga0316204, IMG submission 205661) | Microbial mat bacterial communities from mineral coupon in-situ incubated in ocean water Damariscotta River, Maine, United States -... | ecosystem: Environmental > Aquatic > Marine >... | reverse complement strand
ACCTGCCAAAAATTACTCTGATGATATTTATTATAAAATTATTTGAACATACATTAGAGATGACATTTAACACGCCACTCCATATATTAGCGTTCGCAGATGGCATTGCACTTATTGGTTTATTTCTTTATTTATCCAATGCCAGTGAATAAAATCATTAGCGACTTGAGCTAATGCTTAGGTAAATTCTACGGCTACATCAACCACTTTCTCACAATATTTAATAACTCCTGCATTTCGAATGGCTTGCTCATAAAATCATTCATTCCTGCCTTTACACATTCTCTGCGATCACTAGATGCTACATTTGCTGTTAATGCAATAATAGGTACCTGCTTACCTGAGTGCATCTCCCTAATTAACTTCGTCGCTTCTATGCCCCCCATTTCGGGCATTCTCAGATCCATTAATATAATATCAAAATTCATATTAGCTACTTTTTCGACTGCTGCTTTTCCATTTTCTACTATTTCAATTTTTATCCCTGTTTTATCGAGTATTGATTTTGCTACCAGCTGATTTACTTTATTATCCTCAACAAGTAATAAATTTTTATTCGACAGATCAAGTTCTTTTAAATCAATTTCTTCTGTTTTCGCATTATTTTCAATTGAAGCAACTTTATTTACTTGCGATTCCAATTCCAACTCAACAATAAATTTTGATCCTGAACCTAGCCTACTTTCAACGTCTATTTTTCCACCCATCATTGAAACTAGTTTTTCAGTAATTGCCAGGCCGAGCCCTGTTCCTCCAAAACGTCTTGTAATTGAGTTATCAGCTTGCATAAATGACATGAATAGCCTGCCTTTATTTTCATCCGAAATCCCTATACCATCATCCTCAACACTAATTTTTATTTTACAAAGATTATTTTTTTGTTCGCATTTAACAATCAATCTGACTTCACCTTCATCTGAAAACTTTATCGCATTACTCAACAAGTTGACCATTATCTGCCTTAATCTTACGGCATCGCCCAGAACGATAACCGAACAGCTTTCTTCATTAATTAGCTTGAGTGTAATACTTTTATCTAATGCCTGGTTCAGCATTAATTTATATACATCATCTATCAAATTATTAATATCAAATGGGTTGGCTTCCAATTCAAGCTTTCCTGACTCTATTTTAGAATAATCTAAAATATCATTAATAATACCTAGCAATAGCTGTCCCGATTGCGTAATTACCTCTACATATGATTTCTGGCTTTCATCCAGTTTTGAATTACTTAACATTTGCGCCATTCCAATGACTCCATTCATCGGCGTTCTTATTTCATGACTCATAGTCGCTAAAAAATTACTTTTCGCCCGTGATGCCTCTTCTGACTTTTTCTTTGAATTCAGTAATTCTATTTCAGCCATTTTTCTTTCTGTAATACTGAGTCCGGCACCTCGAAAACCAACGAGAATATCATCAGTATCAAATAGTGGAACTCCGTTCATTTGTTCCCAACACTCTTTCCCGTTATTTGAAAGTGATTGATATTCAATAGAAAAGCTATCATGATTTTCAGCCGCTCTAGCTAAAACATCAGTTATGTGCTTCTTTTCATCATTATGAGTAAAACTCATTATTGATTGACCTACGATCTCTTCGGGCTTCAATCCTTTTACGTCAATTGATTTATCACTGACGAAGGTATAATTAAAGTTTTTATCTGTTTCCCAGATATACTCACCTGCAGCCTCACTGACATCCCTAAAGCGCTGCTCACTTTTACTCAATTCTAATGCCTGCTGTTGACTAAGCAGACTTAGGTAAATATTCTGATATGTGTTTTCATACATGCGTTTCCCACCAGATATCAGCACCATCATAAATACTGCACTCAGCATCGCAATCGCACTGTATTCTTCCCCCAATAAATAAAATGATATTGCGTAACAACTCAAAACTGGAACAACAAAAATAATCAGCATTTTTAATTTTGCGGACAAGCTTGATACGGCACCTGCACATATACCTGCAACAGAAAGGCTTAAAATTAACTGCTCAATATTGGTCACTTCCGTTAATATGAATAAACTACATAGACACCATGAAAAAACTGATGCTATTAGACCAGTGGCAAATATCTTCTCCCATTTTTTTACTTCGATTACATCAGGTTTTTTATTTAAATATGCTTTAAGACTTATTAATCTGAGCGCAGAAATTGACAGCACTAACAAATACCAGAGTAAAAGATATTCTGTATTAGTACTTTGCCATAATGTTGCAGCCACAATAGTCGCAACAAGTACGCTACCTACAACTGAAAACTTTAACGCAACAAATAATTGCCTAACCTGCTCAGCCAAAATTCTATCGTTATAATTCTGCAACATGCGTTTATGACCTTTTATTAAAACTCATATAGATATTTATTCTAGACTACTTACATCCTTTATACACAGGCATAAAAAAGGGGAGCCAAGCTCCCCTTTTTTATTACTACAGCAATTGATGAATCAATTATTTGTAATAACCAATCATGCCTTCTAATGAAACAGGCTTGATCTTGTCTGCTTGACCTGCAGAGCCGAAAGATACGAAACGTGCTTTACAGATTTCTTTCATCGCAGCTGTAGATTCTTTTAAGAATTTACGTGGATCAAAGTTAGATGGGTTTTCTGCAAGGAATTTACGAACTGAACCAGTAGACGCCATACGTAAGTCAGTATCGATGTTAACTTTACGAACACCAGACTTAATGCCGTTAACGATTTCTTCAACAGGCACACCGTAAGTTTGACCCATATCACCACCATAGTTATTGATTATTTCCAACCAGTCCTGTGGCACTGAAGATGAACCGTGCATTACAAGGTGAGTGTTTGGTAATTTAGCATGAATTTCACGGATGCGATCGATACGTAAAATTTCACCAGTAGGCTCTTTAGTGAACTTATAAGCACCGTGTGAAGTACCAATCGCAATAGCAAGTGCATCAACACCAGTTTGCTCAACGAAGTCAGCCGCTTCATCAACGCTTGTTAAAAGCATATCTAAATCTAATTTACCTTCAGCACCGTGACCGTCTTCTTCGCCCATTTCGCCAGTTTCTAAAGAACCCAGACAACCTAGCTCGCCTTCAACTGAAACACCGCCAGCGTGAGCCATTTTTACAACTTCTTTAGTTACTGCAACATTATATTCAAAAGAAGAAGGCGTTTTCATATCCGCTTCTAAAGAACCATCCATCATTACTGATGAAAAACCAGACTGGATAGAACGTAAGCATACTGCTGGCTCTGAACCGTGATCCTGGTGCATAACAACAGGAATGTGTGGATACATTTCAATTGCAGCAGAAATTAGGTGACGTAGGAATGGTTCGCCCGCATATGAACGAGCACCAGCAGAACCCTGCATGATAACTGGGCTGTTAACTTCATCGGCAGCTTGCATGATTGCATGAACCTGCTCCATGTTGTTAACGTTAAACGCTGGCATGCCGTAGCTGTTTTCAGCCGCATGATCTAGTAATTGGCGTAGTGATACTAATGCCATAATATTTACTCCTTAAACAAGGTTGTTAAGTCTAAAAAACTGTATAAACGCCGTAATGCTTCATACTGACTAATTACTCAGCCAATAATCATTTACGGCTTCTGTGAATCTTTTATATTTCCAATGGTGACCACTTTCATTGCATTGGTACCACCACTTTGCTCGCCCAACGCATCACCACGGGTGATAATCAATCTGTTTCCGTCCTTCACAATGCCTTTTTCTTTCAAAAGGCCTGCAACGGTAGAACTGATATTGTAATCACCAACTTGATCAAAATCGATACTTGTTGGATATACACCTCGGTACAAAGTCACCTTACGACGTGTCTGCTGATGCCGTGTCATAGCATAGATAGGAATACCCGAACTAATACGTGACATCCACAATACCGTAGAACCCGATTCTGTTAATGCTGCAATACCATCTACATCTAGGTGATTAGCCGTATACATAGTAGCCATTGCAATAGCTTCATCAACCTTACTAAAGGTTAACTCCATACGGTGATCTGAAATTTTAGCGCGCGCATGCTGCTCTGCAGACTGACAAATACGCCCCATTGCCTCAACCGTTTCAACAGGAAACTTACCAGCCGCTGTTTCACCAGACAACATCACAGCATCCGTACCATCATGGACTGCATTGGCCACGTCAAATACTTCTGCACGTGTTGGAATTGAATTATCAATCATCGATTCCATCATCTGTGTTGCAGTGATAACCACCCGATCCATACTACGTGCTCGAGCAATTAGATCTTTCTGGATAGCAGGTAATTCCGCATCACCAACTTCTACACCCAGATCACCACGGGCAACCATAATAGCATCGGATGCTTCGATGATTTCATCAATAACATCAAGGGCTTCAGCACGCTCAATTTTAGATACAATCGCGCCATAACCACCTGCATCACGCACCAGTTTACGCGCCTGCACAATATCATCCGCAGTTTTAGGAAATGAGATCGCTATATAGTCAGCCTGTATTCTCGCTGCAGATTTAATGTCTTCTTTATCTTTATCCGTTAATGCCGGAGCAGATAAACCACCGCCTAATAAATTAATGCCTTTTTTATCTGACAAGTAACCATCATGTACAACGGTGCAATGAATTTTCATTCCATCAACACTAACCACATCAAGCAACAAACGACCATCATCTAGTAATAGACGATTTCCTGGCTTTACGTCCTTAGGCAATGTTTTATACGTAATACCTACCGCTTCAATAGTACCTGCGGCTGGATCCATATCTGCATCTAAACAGAACTTATCGCCTTCTTTGAGAAATATTTTCCCATCAATGAAACGCTCGGTTCGAATTTTAGGGCCTTGCATATCTGCAAGCACGCCCACTACACGACCGCATTTATCAGCTGCAGCACGAACCATTTCAGCTCGGCGCTCCTGTTCTTCGTGTGTGCCGTGTGAATAATTCAAACGCACTACATCGACGCCAGCGTTAACCAATCGTTCAATAATTTCTGGTGTGTCAGTTGCAGGACCTAATGTCGCTACTATTTTCGTTCTACGCAAGGGTAGAACCTCCTCTTTAATTTTACCGCTCAATTATATTTACTACTTTTAATGTTTTATTATTACAAAGATTAAACACCACATGGCGTTCTCACAAATTAACTTTTCGTACTCTACTAAATATACGAAAAGGCGAAACTGATGTTTCGCCTTTTGTTTTAGCCTTTTGCTCTTGCTTCAAGCATTGCAACAGCAGGTAGCTCCTTACCTTCAAGGAACTCAAGGAATGCACCACCACCTGTAGAGATGTATGAAACCTTGTCTGAAATATTATACTTATCTACCGCAGCTAAAGTATCACCGCCACCAGCAATTGAGAATGCTGGAGATTCAGCAATCGCCATTGATATTGCCTTAGTACCTTCGCCAAACTGATCGAATTCAAATACGCCAACAGGACCATTCCAAACAATTGTACCGGCACTCTTAATTATTTCTGCTAATGCCGCTGCTGAGTCTGGACCGATATCAAAAATCATATCGTCATCCGCACATTCACTAACATCTTTCAATGTTGCTTCTGCAGTTTCTGCAAATTCTTTTGCACAAACAATATCAGTAGGAACAGGAATATCACCACCACGTGCTTTAGCATCAGCTGTTAATTTTTTCGCTGTTTCAACAAGGTCTTCTTCATAAAGAGACTTACCAACATTATGGCCGTCAGCTGCAATAAATGTATTTGCAATACCACCACCAACAATTAACTGATCCACTACTTTTGATAGAGATTCAAGAACAGTTAGTTTTGTAGAAACTTTAGAACCACCAACGATAGCAACCATTGGACGCGCCGGATTATCTAGAGCCTTACCTAATGCTTCTAATTCGCCTGCAAGTAGAGGACCTGCACATGCCGTTGGTGCAAATGTGCCTGCACCGTGTGTAGATGCTTGTGCTCGGTGAGCGGTACCAAATGCATCCATTACGTAAACGTCACATAATGCAGCGTATTGCTTAGATAATGCTTCGTCGTTTTGCTTTTCACCAACGTTAAAACGAACATTTTCTAAAATAACAACTTCACCATCAGCAAGCTCAGGCGCATTATCCAGGTAATCTTTAACTAACTTAACTTCTTTACCAACTGATTCAGTCAAGTAATTAGCTACTGGCAATAATGAAAACTCATCTGCTGGCTCGCCTTCAGTAGGACGACCAAGGTGCGACATAAGCATAACTTTAGCGCCTGCTTTAATGCAGTGCTCAATAGTGGGCATAGACGCCTCGATACGCTTGGCACTTGTTACTTTACCATCTTTAACAGGTACATTTAAATCCTGACGAATTAAAACGCGCTTACCGGCAAGATCAAGATCAGTCATCTTTATTACTGACATGGATTACTCCTAAAAATATAAATTAATTTTAAAAATCGTTTGTTAAATTTTATTGGTTAAATAAAAAACTTAACGAACAACTCTATTTTGCATTCATTAATGCAATCGTTGTATCAATCATGCGATTTGAAAAACCCCATTCATTGTCATACCATGAACAGACCTTAACCAGGTCGCCGCCTGTAACACGTGTTAACGTCGCATCAAAATTTGATGTGGTACTGGTGTGATTAAAATCAACCGACACCAATGGACTATTGTTGTACGCCAACACATTACCATCCGCTGCTTCTTTCATGATGGCATTAATCTCTTCTACCGTTGTATCGCGACTTGCAGTAAATGTTAAATCAACCAGCGATACATTAATGGTCGGCACGCGTACTGCAAAGCCATCGAGCTTTCCATTCAAATCGGGCAACACCAAACCAACTGCAGCCGCTGCACCGGTTTTAGTTGGAATCATCGAACTGGTTGCAGAACGAGCTCGACGTAAATCCGTATGATAAACATCCGTCAACACCTGGTCGTTGGTGTAGGAATGGATAGTCGTCATCAAGCCCTTTTCAATACCTATCTTTTCATGAATTGGCTTAACCATCGGCGCCAAACAATTAGTTGTGCACGATGCATTTGATATCACCGTATCCGTTGCTTTCAACGTATCGTGATTCACACCAAAAACAATAGTCGCATCTACACCATGACCACCTGGTGCTGATATAACAACTTTCTTCGCACCACCTTCAATGTGCAAAGAGGCTTTATCTTTACTCGCGAAAAAACCCGTACACTCATGAACAACATCTACACCTAATTCACCCCAGGGCAATTTAGATGGATCACGTTCAGCTAACACACGAATTTTATCGCCGTTGACAACCATATAATCGCCGTCAACAGATACCTCACCAGGAAACCGGCCATGCGCCGTATCGTACTGCGTTAAATGCGCATTGGTGAAAGCATCCCCCAGGTCATTTATTGCAACGACCTGCACTTCATCAGTTCGGTCCGACTCATAAATTGCACGCAAAATATTACGACCAATACGTCCATAACCATTTATCGCAATTTTAATTGCCATGCTTCTACCTTTAAATTCAAAGCCAATTTACTTCATTAACTTCGAACACAATTCCCTGACTAAATTCAATAATAAAAACTGAATTTTTAAAACCTATTTGCCAAGCAGCTTAAACAAGACAACTTGGCAAATAAGTTTAAGAGCTAAAGAGCAAGTCATATCAATTGATACAACTCACCCTTTAATATCTTTTAATGATTCCGCTTTAACATTCGAATCATTAACTAAGCGAAAGATTTTTTCTGCTAGCAAGGCGGAGGTAAATTATTGAGATGTTGAGCGTACAAAAGTACGCGATCATTCAATAATTTCCCGACAACGCCGCTAGCGGTAAAAAGATTCGCTTAGTTAGCAGCTACGTGCTGTACGAAACGCATCATGTTACATGTGTAACCGTACTCGTTGTCATACCAGGAAACCAACTTAACAAACGTGCCGTCTAGAGCGATACCTGCTTCTGAATCGAAGATTGAAGAGAAACCAACACCACGGAAGTCAGTTGAAACAACTTTTTCATCTGTGTAACCAAGTGTCTTGCTCATGTCACCAGTTTCTGAAGCTGCTTTCATCGCTGCACAAATTTCTTCGTATGTAGCTTCTTTATTTAACTCAACTGTTAAGTCAACTACAGATACGTCAGAAGTAGGAACACGGAACGCCATACCTGTTAACTTGCCGTTAAGCTCTGGAAGAACAACGCCAACAGCCTTAGCAGCACCAGTTGAAGATGGAATGATATTTTCTAAAATACCACGGCCACCACGCCAGTCTTTCTGCGAAGGACCATCAACAGTTTTCTGTGTTGCAGTTGCAGCATGAACAGTAGTCATAAGACCACGCTTGATGCCCCAGTTATCATTGATAACTTTAGCCATTGGTGCAAGACAGTTAGTTGTGCAAGAAGCAGCAGAAACAATTTTCTGACCTGCGTATGTTTCGTGGTTAACACCGTATACGAACATTGGAGTTGCATCTTTAGAAGGTGCAGACTGAACAACTTTCTTAGCGCCTGCATCAATGTGCTTCTGGCAGCTTTCTTCAGTTAGGAAGAAACCAGTACAATCGATAACGATATCTGCATCAACGTCACCCCACTTAAGATCAGATGGATCACGCTCTGCAGTTAAACGGATTTTCTTACCGTCAACAACCATTGCGCCATCAGCAGCTTCAACAGTGCCGCCGAAACGACCGTGTACTGAATCGTACTTAAGCATGTACGCAAGGTAATCAGCATCTAGAAGATCGTTAATACCAACAATCTCGATGTCTTTAAATTCATTGTAAACTGCACGGAATACCATACGGCCGATACGACCAAAACCGTTAATACCTACTTTAATAGCCATTATATTTTCCTCGGTAATATTTTAATTAAAATTATAAAAATCTTTTTACTTCGTCATTCCTGCAAGCTTTAACAGGAATGACAGAAAATAACTTTTACTTACAGTACGCCTTCAACTGCCTTAACAACATTTTCTACAGTGAAACCGAACTCTTTAAATAGTTCACCTGCTGGAGCTGACTCACCGAAGTGATCAATACCAACAACTGCATCTGCGTACTTGTACCATGCATCTGTAACAGCTGCTTCAACAGCAACTGTTGGAACACCCTTAATTAATACAGATGATTTGTATGCTGCATCTTGTGCATCAAAAACGTTTGTAGAAGGCATAGATACAACACGAACCTTTTTACCAGACATTGCATCAGCTGCACCTGTCGCAAGTGCAACTTCAGAACCTGTACCGATAATGATTGCATCAGGCGTACCGTCACAATCCTTAAGAATGTAACCACCCTTAGTGATATCAGAAATCTGCGCTGCTGTACGTTCGTTATGAGGAAGACCCTGACGAGAGAAAATCAGACATGATGGGCCTTCTTTACGCTCAGCCGCCTGCTGCCATGCAACTGCAGACTCAACTGCATCACATGGGCGCCATACAGCCATATTTGGAATCATACGTAATGTAGGAATCTGCTCAACTGGCTGGTGAGTTGGACCATCTTCGCCCAGACCAATCGAGTCATGAGAGAATACAAACAGACTGCGGATCTTCATTAATGCAGCCATACGTAATGCATTACGCGCATACTCAGAGAACATTAAGAACGTTGCACCGAAAGGAATTAAACCACCGTGCAATGCAATACCATTCATGATCGCTGACATACCAAACTCACGTACGCCGTAGTTCAGGTAGTTACCGTCTTCATTGTCAATCATTGGTTTATAACCAGACCATTCAGTCAGGTTAGAACAACCAAGGTCAGCAGAACCACCAAACATTTCAGGCAGCATTGGAGAGTAAGCTTCGATTGCCGCTAGTGATGCCTGACGTGTTGCAGGGCTTTTTGCATCGGCATTTACAGATGCAATATAGTCAGCTGATTTAGCCGCCCAGTCCGCTGGTAAGTCGCCCGCCATACGGCGTTCAAATTCAGCTGCTAATTCTGGGAATGCCGCTTTGTAAGCCGCAAACTTTTCATTCCATGCTGCTTCTGCTTTAGCGCCTTTATCTTTTGCATCCCAACCAGCATACACATCTTTAGGCACTTCGAATGCCGCGTGATCCCAACCCAATGCCGCTTTAGTTAGGTTAATCTCTTCTTCACCTAGTGGTGCGCCGTGACATGCATGACTGCCGGCTTTATTTGGAGAACCAAAACCGATTGTAGTTTTGCAACAAATCATTGTTGGCTTATCTGTCATAGCTTTCGCCATTTCAGTTGCTTTTGCGATTGCTTCTGGATCATGTCCATCTACATCTGCAATTACATGCCAGCCGTACGATTCAAAACGCTTAGGTGTATCGTCTGTAAACCAGCCTTCAACATGACCGTCGATAGAGATACCGTTGTCATCCCAGTAAGCAATCAGCTTACCCAGACCTAAAGTACCCGCAAGAGAGCAAGCCTCGTGAGAAATACCTTCCATTAAGCAACCATCACCCAGGAACACATAAGTGTTGTGATCAACAATTTCGTGACCTTTCTGGTTGAACTGGCCAGCCATTGTCTTTTCAGCAATCGCCATACCTACAGCATTCGTGATGCCCTGACCCAAAGGTCCAGTTGTAGTTTCAACGCCTGGTGCATAGCCGTACTCAGGGTGGCCTGGAGTTTTAGAGTGCAACTGACGGAACTGCTTAAGATCTTCGATGCTTAGATCGTAACCTGTTAAATGAAGCAGTGAGTAAATCAGCATTGAGCCGTGACCATTAGAAAGAATAAAACGGTCGCGGTCAGCCCAGTTAGGATTTGCCGGGTTGTGGTTCATGTTGTCGTTCCACAATACTTCAGCAATGTCCGCCATACCCATTGGCGCACCAGGGTGACCAGAATTTGCTTTTTGTACTGCATCCATACTCAGTGCACGGATTGCATTAGCAAGCTCTTTGCGTGATGACATAGGATATCTCCAATCAAGTTTTAAAAATTGTGAGCCAGCATGCCTATAAACTCGACATGACAGCAGAAATTATATTTTTCAATTCACTGCAGACTACTTATGCAGCGGCGGGATCTTCTCCCACTCTAATAAAGGGGCGCTATTTTCCCTTACTTCGACCCATTCAGCAACTCAATCCTCATAAATACCCCTGCCCTAACAGCAATTCACTGCCAGATACTGCATTTATTCACCCGAAAAAAACCAAAAAAAAGCACCATAAATATGATGCTTTTCAAATAGATAGAAGACTCTAGGGGACACTCAAAACATCATATCAAGTGATATTTTTTTTATTCACCTATAAAAACTCAAAATAAGCCCATCGTCATGCCCAGCTCCAAAAGAATCAAATTAGGCCTCATTCACCCATTTAATAGAACATCCCATACTCGGCACCTGCTCCTCTGGCCCTTTGCCCGTCTCTGCTACCTGCTTCATACCCTCAAACAAGTCCCTACGAACTCCTTCTGGCGCGGTTTCTTTACGACTCTCATCAAACCGACCACGGTATTGCAGCTGCAAATCAGCGTTATAACCAAAGAAATCTGGCGTACAAACGGCTCCATACGCCTGCGCTACCTGTTGTGTCTCATCCAGCAGGTAGGGAAAACTGAAACCAAACTCATCAGATATCTTTTTCATATTCGCAAAAGAATCTTCTTCATACTGAGAGGGATCATTCGACATAATGGCCACTGTATTTACACCAAGCGCCTTCAATTCATTAGTATCACGCACAATCCGCTCACGAATAGACTTTACATAAGGGCAGTGATTACAGATAAACATCACTAATAAACCATTTTCTCCCGCACAATCCGCCAGACTCCAGCTATTACCGTCTACACCGGGCAACGTGAAATCAATCGCTGGCAAATCAAAATCACACACAGGTGTTTGCAAACTAACCATATATCACCTTATATAAGGAATTTTTAGACTCGCAAACCTTGCCATCAATTAACCTATGGGTAAAGCAACAAAAGGCATGGAATTAACTTGATTAATTTCGGTCTACACTGTAGCCAGAACACGACACCCTTGATATAATGCGAGGTTCAGTTTTGAATTCTCGTAAGGTTTAGCGGAAGACCATGAGCAAAAAAGATCAGCAGTCAGAAGACCTACCAGAATTGCCGGTAGCAGCACCAGAAAGCCCACTCGGCAAGCAGGATAAGCAATCACTCCTAAAGCAGCTCATCGCTAAAGGAAAAGAGCAGGGCTACCTGACTTATGCGGAAGTAAACGACCACCTGCCTCAGGAAATTGTAGACCCCGAGCAAGTCGAAGACATTATCAACATGATAAATGACATGGGCATAGCCGTCCATGAAGTCGCACCTGACACAGATTCTTTGGTTTTAACAGATGCAAGCGCCACTGACGACACTGCCGCAGAAGAAGCCGCGGCCGCATTAGCATCTATAGAAAACGAATTTGGTCGCACCACTGATCCCGTACGCATGTATATGCGCGAAATGGGCACAGTAGAGCTTCTTACTCGCGAAGGCGAAATAGCCATTGCAAAGCGCATAGAAGAAGGCCTTAAGCAAGTAATGGTCGCGCTGGGCACAAACCCCCGTACAATCGCTCAAGTTTTAACAACAGTTGAAAAAATCGACGCTGAAGAAGTTCGTCTCACCGATTTAATTAATGGCTTCCGTAGCGACGATAGCGATGAAATCGCACAACCAGCATCTGGCCCAGCAGCTGACCGTGAAGACGACGAAGAGGAAGAGGTTGTTGTAGACACCGGTCCTGATCCCGAGCGCGCAGCTGAACAATTTAAGCTGCTAGCCAAGGCCCATGCAAAAGTCATAAAAGCGCTTGAAAAGAACAATAAAAAGGCCACGCTAAAAGCACGTGAAGAAATGGCCGTGGTCTTTATGGAATTAAAATTCCTGCCAGCCGTTATTATTGCGATGACAAAAGAAGTACGCGCAACTATCGATAGAGTACGCACACATGAGCGCCACGCGCTAAATCTGTGCGTCAACAAATCAAAGATGCCACGTAAAACATTTATTCAGTCTTTCCCTGAAAACGAGACCAATCAAAAATGGATTGACCAGTATCTGGACGGGCATGAATATTCAGAAAAGCTGAGCACATTTTCTCCCGAAATAAAGCAGGCACAAAATAAGCTGGGCATGCTTGAAAAAGGCTACGGCCTAAGCATTACCGACATTAAAGAAATCAACCGCAAGATGTCGATTGGTGAAGCAAAAGCACGCCGTGCGAAAAAAGAAATGGTTGAGGCAAACTTGCGCCTGGTTATTTCAATTGCCAAAAAATACACCAACCGTGGCCTGCAGTTCCTTGATTTAATTCAGGAAGGCAATATCGGCTTAATGAAAGCCGTAGACAAGTTTGAATACCGTCGTGGTTATAAGTTCTCTACTTATGCAACATGGTGGATTCGACAGGCAATCACTCGTTCGATTGCCGACCAGGCACGTACTATCCGTATCCCGGTACACATGATTGAAACTATCAATAAGCTGAACCGTATTTTCCGCCAAATGCTTCAGGAAAAAGGTCGCGAACCAACACCTGAAGAATTAGCAGAAAAAATGGAAATGCCTGAAGACAAAGTTCGCAAGGTATTAAAAATAGCCAAAGAACCTATCTCCATGGAAACACCGATTGGTGATGACGAAGATTCGAATCTGGGCGACTTTATTGAAGACATAAATATTATGTCTCCCGTAGACTCTGCCACAGGCGAGTCACTACGCGAATCAACAAAAGATATTTTATCTACGCTGACACCTCGCGAAGCAAAGGTATTACGTATGCGCTTTGGTATTAATATGAATACTGACCATACATTAGAAGAAGTAGGTAAGCAGTTTGACGTTACACGTGAGCGTATTCGTCAAATTGAAGCCAAGGCATTACGCAAGTTACGCCACCCTTCTCGCGCAGAACACCTGCGCAGCTTTATCGGCGAAGAATAAAAGCTTGTTCATTCAGAGCAGACGCATATAATATGCGTCTGCTTTTTATTGGATTAATTTCTTCACCAAAAAGCAACAATAAAAATAAGGGCCCGTAGCTCAGTTGGTTAGAGCGTCCGACTCATAATCGGCAGGTCGAAGGTTCAAATCCTTCCGGGCCCACCATTTTCCTTTAGAACCCTGTCTATTCATTACCACACTACACCAAGCTCTCGTACACTCTTTTTGTTTGTTCAGCTTTCTCTGGAGCGTCTATAATAAAACACCTTAAACAAGAAAATAATTAACTTAAGATCGGCCTCTCAAACTCAGCATATAAAATAAATAAATCACATATTGATTCAGCGCATGACATAACAAACTAGCAGAATGCTACACTGCACAGGTAGTAACACAGCTTTAATATCTAATGCATTCATTACTAATGACGTATTTATATGACTAAAAAACCTGCAGCAATTGTTTTATGCCAAGTTTTAACTGGTTTTTCAACCGCCAAAAATTTAGCTGCTGCAGGCATAGAAGTACATGCTGTTAGCTTTTCAAAAAATGAACCTATTCATTTTTCACGTCACTTCAAACAAATTAAACTGGTTAGTAAGAAAAACGATGAAGATTTCATCATTGAATGGTTAATTAATTACGCTCAGAAACTCGGCAACCTTCCCGTAGTTATTCCAACCAGCGATACGCATGCACTCATGCTAGCCAAGCATTATGAACGCCTCTCCCCTTATTGCCGATTATCTACAACAAGTTATGAAAATCTTTGGAGCATTATCAGCAAAGGCGACTTGTACGCCTTTGCTGATAAAGCAGGGGTTGACGTTATCCCTGCCATTCACGAACCTAATCTCGAACAACTAGAGGCATGGTCGACATTAAATCCAGCCCCCTATTTCCTAAAACCATTTTATGAAAAAGTTGCCGGATGTGCCTTAACTGCAAAAAACCTCATTTTAAATAATCGAGAGGACTTATTAGCATATGTCGCCGAACATGGCACTAAAGCATTAATCATACAACGAATGATCAATGGCGGAGATGGCTATATATTTGATTGCTATGGCTTATGCGATGCTAGTGGACAAGCAGTCACAATGGCATCTCACCGTCGCTGGCGGCAAAATCCACCTAACGTTGGAACAACAACTTACGGGGAGATACCTGGCTACCCTGAGACCCTAAAAGAATCCATTTTATTTGAAAACACATCGAAATTACTGTCCGTAATAAAGCACCACGGTGTATTTGGTATCGAATGGTTACAGGACAGAGAGACTGGAAAACTGTATCTAATAGACTTTAATGCACGGCCATTTAGCTCTATAGGGCACTTAACAGCCTGCGGTTTAAACCTGCCACTTTTGGCATACCAGGAATTAACAGACGAAGACATATCATCTGTAGAAAAACGCCCACGCCTCAAACACTCATTATGGATTGACGTACTAAGGGACCTGCAATCATTAAGAGAGAGACATGCTTTACACCAGATTTCATATACAGAATGGATTAGGAGCTTATTCTCCTGCAGGCACTTTGCTTATTGGGACTGGTCAGACCCGGGCCCTGGCATATATCGTAGCTGGCAGATTGCTTCAATGCTGACATGCTTTGTCTGGAAAAAAATCAAACCCTGATAAACCTCCAGCACCATTGATTACAAACAAAATGAGGTCATTAATTACCTATTTAACACGCATTTAGCCCTATTCTCATTAGATCTTAAATAATCTCAACTTTACCTACCCCCAACTATTGCGCAACCGCTGGCAGTCTATTATGTTCTATGTACCCCCTCGACATTTGATAGCGCCTTAAGGCATATATATGAAAAAGCTTCGCTTAAATTCCGCACTACTCGGCCTATGCCTTGCCATCTCACATTCACCCACTTCACTGGCCAGCACAGATGAAAAACTGGAACGCTTTATTTCTTTAAGTCTTGAAGACCTGATCAGCCTTGAGACAACAATAGCCACTGCATCCAAGCGTACAGCCAATAAGGCACCTGCCGTTATAACGGTAATTACTGCCGATGATTTGAAAGCTACCGGGGCAACAAATCTAAGCGAAGCACTACAAAGTGTACCCGGTATTCATGTACGAACAGATGCTTTTGGTAATAGGCCTCTGGTTCATTTTCGTGGTGCGAACGCCACGCAAACACTGCTCATGATCAATGGCAACTCCATGCGCGACCTGATATGGGGGTTTGGCATTTTCTGGAAAGGCATACCAACGAGCGCCATTGAACGCATAGAAATTATGCGCGGCCCTGGCTCCGCTCTCTTCGGCGCCGATGCTATTGCCGGCGCAATAAATGTCATCACCAAGACAGCAGGGCAAATTAAACACTCAGAAGCAGGTATTCGCGTCGGCAGTTTCAACAGTAAAACCGCATGGGTTCAACACGGAGATAACTGGCAAGGTTTTGAAATCGGCTTTACCGCTGAACTATATGACACAGAAGGCTACAACCCATTCATTCCGATTGACCGACAAGCTGCTTTCGAAGACCAAACATACGCAACCAATGCAACTCTTTCACCTGACAATGCACAGTATGGCTGGCGCAATCAGGATATTCGCTTCTCTGCCGCAAAAGACCACTGGCGCCTCCAGGCCGATTATACGAGTCGCAGCGATCTTGAAATCGGCCTTACAGGGTTTGGCGTTCTGGACCCCGTCACCCAGGGTAACGACGAACGTTTCAATCTCGATCTGTTTTATAATAATGACGCCATAGATGAGCACTGGACGCTAGACACAGAGCTACGCCTTCAACACCTCTATTACAGCTCTGGTGACGGATTTCAGGAGCGCCCACCAGGCTACACAGATGCTAGCGGCACTTACCCGGAAGGCCTTATTAATATAAACCGCTCTGCTGAGAGACGCATTGTCTTTGAAGCCAGTACGCTCTATAGCGGCATTGCCGAGCACTCTATTCGCCTGGGTGCTGGTCACACCTGGCAGGATTTATATTCTGTTAAACACTGGCAGAATTACGGCATCGCCCCAGATGACACAAATATTCCTGCGGGTAGTCCACTAGTCAATTTATCAGATAGCCCATATGCATTCGCCCCTGAAAGAGTCCGCCGCATAAATCATGTTTTTCTGGAAGATACCTGGAGTCTTGCACCAGACTGGGAACTCACTGCAGGAGCTCGCTATGATAACTACTCTGACTTTGGTGACACAACAAACCCACGGCTTGCACTGGTATGGCAAACCAGTGACAGGCTAACGAGTAAACTCATATATGGCCAGGCCTTTAGAGCCCCGTCTTATCAACAACTCTTTGTGGAAACCTCACGCTCATTACCCAACCCAGACCTGGGACCCGAACGCTCTCAAACCATTGATCTCGCTTTCACCTACACACCCACAAACAAACTACTTATTAATTTAAATTTATTTTATTTCGAGCAGACTGACCTAATTAGTACAATTACTGTAGCCGGGTTGTCAAAAGATCAATATAACAATACCGGCGACTACACGATTAGTGGCGTAGAGCTCGATGCACACTGGGAAGCCTCAAAACGCATTAAAATTTCTGGCAATTACACATTACGCAACCCTGAGGATAGTAACGCAGCTATTCAGGAAGCCGAAAGAGAGGCTTACTTGCGTTCAGACTGGAAGCTTCATACTAACTGGAACTGGAACCTGCAGGCCAACTGGATAGGCGAACGCCCGCGCGGTGCAAACGACACCAGAGACGCAGTGCCATCTTATACAATAGTCGACACAACTATTCGTTATGCTCATTCAGACACATGGGAGTTTACTGCCTCTATCCGAAACCTGTTTGATTCAGATAATAAAGAAATAACCGGTCGCTCTATACCTGGTGATTTACCACTCGCAGAACGAAATGCTTACACCGAGGCAAGGTATAAATTTTAACGCATGAGTCAGGAAATGAAATTAAAAGGAAATAGCATAGCCAGCTTTAATCAAGGACATCATAATGTCCTTGAGACGTTACTCCGCGTGCTATTTAATCGTGCCGATTTATTTATCGCAAATAATAAAGCTTATATTCCATGCGATCATTCGGAGTGTGTCACTTGATAAACTTCGCGATAAGGACATTGCTACTTTTTTGTATTTTGGCGACAAGCTCGTTTACTAACGTTGCTACTGCCAATGAAGACCAGCGCCTATTCAAAGCTGCCTTTATATATAATTTTGCAAAATTCACTCGCTGGCCCAGCACATCAGATAGCATTAAAAAAACCACAATAAACCTGTGCACACTAGGTAAAGATCAATTAGTTGATGACCTTACTCGCCTCAAGGGAAAAACAATTCAAAACAAAAAACTCATCGTTAAATTATTTAAAGAGCCCGATGAATGCGACATGCTATATATCGCATCCTCCAAAAAAAATAACTATAAGAAAAATCTACAATCCATTAGTGGAAAACCTATTTTAACCATAAGTGAAATTAAAAATTTCACTCTATCCGGCGGCATCATTGAGCTTACCCATAATAAAGGTCAGACAAGTATTTCAGTTAATTTAAACGCTGCATATAGAAATCATTTAGAACTCAGCTCTCGATTATTAATGCTGGCGAATCTTGTCGACGAGAGTCCTTAAAAATGATTTTTAATAGACACTCAATTAGACAAAAACTAGAGGGAATTATTTTAGTCACTGCTGGGTCAGTATTATTATTGAGCTTCCTCCTTTTTATGCTAGTCGAAATCAGTTCAGCTCGTGACGATGCCGAAGCACATCTTCGTGCACTAGCAACGGTACTAGGCGCCAATAGTAGTGCAGCTATTACCTTCCATGACAAAGCAGCAGCCGCTGAAGTTTTATCGACCCTTAACACGCAAATAGATGTTCTGGAAGCGCGTATAAAAAGTCGTAACGGTGATACTCTTGCTAAATATAGCTCTACTTCAAATAGCTTATCTGATAACAAGACAATCCCTGCATGGAATTACCTGGTCAGTGACATTAAAATACAACAGCCTATTGTTATACATGACGAAGTTATTGGTACTTTTTATATCACTGGAAACATGGGGCGCGCCCATAACATTCTTTTAAAACAATCAATTCTGGGCTTTGGTATTTTAATTTTTTCCATGATCGTTGCTATGCTGATATCTAAAAAATTACAGCATATTATCTCTGACCCTATTAAAAACTTACTTAACACTATAACTACGGTAGCAACAAATAAAGACTTGAGCCAACGCGCGAAACGAACTAGCGATGATGAACTAGGCACATTGGTTAATGAATTTAATTCGATGCTAGATCAACTACAAGAATATGATAACGAGCTTACATCTTACCGACTTGATTTAGAAAAGCTGGTTATTGAACGTACACACAAACTTGAACAGGCCACAAAGGAAGCAAAAGCCGCCGATCAAGCAAAAAGTGATTTTTTAGCTACAATGAGCCATGAAATACGCACACCTATGAATGCAACGATTGGCTTTGCAGGACTATTAAAACAGACACCACTAAATGACATTCAAGCAGAATATGTCCATAACATCAGCAGTTCTACAGATAGCTTACTTACAATCATTAACGACATTCTGGATTTTTCTAAGATTGAAGCTGGTAAATTTCACCTAGAAAAATCTGATTTTATCTTGAAAAATGAAATCGATGACATTTATGCTTTATTCATACCGAAAGTTGAAGAAAAAGAATTAGCCTTACTTTTAGATATTGATCAGAACATACCCGAAGCACTGCACGGCGACATCACAAGGCTACGCCAAATACTAATTAATTTAATCGCAAATGCTATAAAATTCACTGAACATGGAAAAATAATATTACGTATTGAACTTGCAGAAAACGAACACTTAGGAACAGACGAATTTCCATTAAAAATCAGTGTCTCTGACACAGGTATCGGCATCACAAAAAAACAGCAGGCGGAACTTTTTAAACCATTCCAACAAGGTGATGCTTCCATTACTCGCCATTATGGCGGTACAGGACTTGGTTTAATTATTACGCAACGTCTGGTAACTATGATGAATGGCAGCATTAATATTGCCAGTATCCCGGGAGAAGGGTCATGCTTCACTGCTATCATCTATATACAGACAGCAAAGAATCCTCAAAGAATCCTTCATCAGAATAACAAACTTGTAAAAATCACTGAAGATAGTCACAACAAAATTGATTTATCAGAACTATCTATTCTTGTTGTTGATGACAATTTACTTAACCTCAAAGTCGCATCTACCTTCCTCAACAATGAAGGCGCAAACGTCACTGCAGTTGAAAGCGGAAAGGACGCTTTACTTGAAGCGAGCCAGCATGTATTTGATTTAATTTTAATGGATCTTGAAATGCCGGAAATGAGTGGTATTGAAACCGCTATCAGCATCCGTGATATAGAACATTATGCACATAAAGTACCTATTATCGCACTAACAGCACATGCCTTTCCTGATATTCAAAAACAAGTTTTAGATGCGGGCATGAACGATTTTCTAACAAAGCCCTACAAGCCTGAGCAACTTTTTTCAATAATAGAAAAATGGTGCCACACATCTAAAATAAAAACCACAAACCCAACTCTACCGAGCACGCAAAAAGCACCAACAAAGAATACGACCTACAGCTATGAATCGGCTCTTGCATCTGTCGGCGGTGATAAAAAAATAGCAGACGAGCTACTTTCCGACTTTTTAAAATTGCTGCCTGAAAATGAATCAAAAATTCATGAAGCCATACAGAATTTCAACAGCACTAAATTATATGAATCCATTCATAAGCTAGCAGGATCCGCCTGTATTGTTGGCGCAGAAGATCTCCATAAAATTTCTTTGGATTTTATGAACAATGTGAAATCTGACTCAGCTTCGGAAATAATTATTATAGAAAAGGCCGAACAGGTACTCATGGAAATAACAAAATTTAGAAAAGTTTTTCATATTTAATTTTTAAATATGCATATATCAATTCATAAAACTATCGTGCATAAAAAACCCCAAATTATCAATAATAGATAATTCAGGGTATCTTAATATTTACTAAAAAATATTTTATCCGCTGTATGGCGCCAGTAACACACTCTCGCCTAGCATATCTGGCGGCTGCTGTAGCCCCATCAACTGTAAAATCGTCGGCGCCACACTGCTCAAACCCATCCCTGTATTCAGATGCCAATTTTCTTTATCAATAATCATACAAGGAACTGGATACAAGGTATGTTGCGTATGAGGCTCTCCTGTTACTGGATCAACCATCTCGTCACAATTACCATGATCTGCTGTTAAGAAAACAGAATACTCTTCTTCTACAGCCGCATCTAGCAAGCGACCCACCTGTACATCTAACGCCTCCACTGCTGCAATGACTGCTTCACGTTTTGCTGTATGACCTACCATATCTCCATTCGCAAAGTTCACCACCAGGAAGCCATACTCATGCGACTTTAAAGCCTTAATCATGGCATCAGCAACTTCTTTGGCACTCATCTCCGGACACTTATCATAAGTTGCCACCTGGGGAGATGGAATCATTACGCGCTCTTCACCCGCCCAGGTCTCTTCACGACCACCATTAAAGAAAAAGGTAACATGCGCGTATTTTTCTGTTTCTGAACAATGAAACTGTTTAAAGCCTGCTCGACTCACAACAGATGCCAGGGTAGTCGTTGGGCGCTGTGGGGCAAATGCAATAGGTAATAAATAATGTGGATCGTATTCCGTGAGACAGGTAACTGTTACAGGCTCATAATCTCCTCGAGAAAAACCATCAAAATCATTTTGACTTAGTGCTGCAGCTAATTGACGAGGTCTATCGTTACGGAAATTAAAGAAGATAACATTATCATTTTCCTGAATAGGCTCTGCCTCAGGAAAAATACATGGCATTATAAATTCGTCAGTGATGTCTTTATTATAAGATGACTCTATCGCATAGCGCGCTGCTTCATGCTGCTCACCTTCAAGCTTGGCCATTGCCTTCCATGATATCTCTGTTCTTTCCCAGCGATTATCTCTATCCATAGCGTAGTATCGACCGCACATAGTGGCAATTGCACCATTCGCATCTTCGAGCGCTTCTTCTAAACCTGGTAAATAGCCCATCGCCGCCATAGGCGCCGTATCACGCCCATCCGTAATCATATGAACCAAGGGCTTAACTTTATAGTGAGCGCACATTTTAATTAATGCACAAAGGTGTTTTACATGGCTGTGTACACCACCATCAGAAACCAGACCTACCAGATGCATTGGTCTGTCATGCTTTACCGCATCTTCCATAGCCGCAACTAGTGCAGCATTTTCTAAGAATTCACCGCTCTTAATCGCATCATCAATACGTACCAGATCCTGCTTCATCACAGTACCGCAACCCAGAGTAAGATGGCCAACTTCAGAGTTCCCCATCTGGCCCGGCGGTAAACCAACTGAAAGCCCGGATGCATCCAAGGTTATATGTGCATTCTTAGCAAAATATTCGTCTAATCTGGGGGTATTTGCCTCAACAACGGCATTGTTGATGCGACTTGGATTAACACCAAATCCATCTAAGATAATTAAGATAGTGGGACGACGTGGGACACTACGTTTCTCGGCCATTGCTTTGCTCTATTAGTTGCTGATTTATACCAGATTTTGCGGCGCAAATTATACCTGATTTTGAGCCCGCTGTGTGGGCTTATAAGCATTTTTTTCGCGCCTTTAACTTATAAAAATACAATGAATGTTCGTATATTTTGTGTGTATAGAGTGACTCATGGCATAGTACAGCTCATGAATCACTCTATTAACCTGCGCTTACAACTTGGGTGAATTGTCATCTTCGGCTTCAATGCGATCCAGCTCTGCTTCCATATCTTCTTCCGAAAGAGCCTCATAATTATCATCCATAGAGTCTTTTTTCTTCAGCATACGGGATAATAATAAGCCTATTTCAAATAATATCCACATTGGCACAGCTAACATAACTTGCGATGCGGGATCCGGTGGCGTTAATAGCATGCCAAAAATAAAAGCTCCAACAATAATATATGGCCGTTTTTCTGACAGGCTATCCGGCGTAGTTACACCACCCAACACTAGCAATATCGTAGCAATAGGCACTTCGAATGCTATGCCAAATGCAAAAAATAACTTTAGGGCAAAATCCAAATAATATGTAATATCGGGGGCATGATTAACACCTTCTATGGCCATTGACATCATAAACACAAATACATTTGGCAACACAATAAAGTACGCGAACAATATACCCACATAAAACAGAATCGCGCTTGAAACTATAAGTGGCACTGCCAGTTTTTTTTCATGCTTATATAAACCGGGCGCAACAAATGCCCATGCTTCAAATATCAAATAAGGAAAGGCAATAAATATGGATGAAATAAAAGCGAGTTTGATGGGCGTTAAAAAGGGCGAGACAACACCAGTTGCTATCATACTACCGCCTTCTGGTAAATTGCTTACCAGCGGCAAAGCCAATATGTGATAAATATCATTTGCAAATGGAAAGGCAACTAAAAAAACAGCAATGATAACCAGCACACTACGCAGCAATCTGTCGCGCAATTCCATCAGATGACCAACAAAACCTAACTCCTGGCCACCATTTTCATTACTGCCTAACGGCTCGCTCATTGAGCTTTATCCAGTGTGCTTTTTTCTTCAACAGGACTTTCTGATGCCGCATCTAAAGATGGCGCACTGTCACCCAAACTATCCCAACGCTCATCACTTTCCTCAATCATTTCATACTGAGGGCTCGCTGGTTTTTCTGTTTTTTTGTCTGGCATGGCTTCGATATGCCCCGTTCCCGGATCATCATCATCTATAAACTGATTTTGCTGATCAGCACTCGTAATATCGTCTATTGGATTTAATTTACTTTGCAACTCACGAATCTGAACTTCCTGGTTATGCAACAATCGTTTTACTTCGGTTGAATCAAACTCCGCTTCCACTTGCGCTTTCATACCCTCGACATATCGACGCGCTTTACCAAACCAGTAACCTACTGATCGCGCAGCCTTAGGCAAACGCTCAGGACCTAATACCAAAAGCGCTAACACCATAATAACAACCAGCTCTAAAAAACCGACATCAAACATGATAGTAAATAATTATCCTTTACTTTATGCCTGGTCTTTATCTTTTTTGGTCACTTCAGCTTCTATGGTCTCGCCTTCTTTTTTATCAAGACTCTTATCCGCATCATCAGCACCATTTTTCATGGCTTTTTTAAAGCTATTAATTGCAGAACCCATATCGCCACCCATGTTGCGTAACTTTTTTGTTCCAAACAATAAAATAACAATACCTAATACGATTGCTAACTGCCAAATACTAATACCCATTTTGAATTCCTCTTTATCTAATCGTTACTGCATTTTAAAAATACAGCGTTTATTTTTTTCTTGACGCTTTTTCATCAAGACCTGATAAACCAAAGCGTCTATCTAATTCCTTTAAAACGTCATCAGGATGCAAACCCTGATGCGCAAGCAAGACCATTGAGTGAAACCACAGGTCTGCCGTTTCATAAATAATTTTATCCGCATCACCATCTTTCGCTGCCATCACTGTCTCGGTAGCTTCCTCACCTATTTTTTTCAAAATAGAGTCGAGGCCTTTACTATACAGCTTTGCAACATAAGACGAATCTGCATCAGCATTCTTTCGCTGCTCTAAAACTTCAGCCAATTTTTTTAAGGTATCACTCATTATTATTCTGCTAATTTATCTCTCTAAGAAGCATAATTTACAAATCACACTTAATAAATTTCTTTCGGGTCTTTAATAACGTCATCTGTCGCCACCCACGCACCATCTTTAAACTCTCGATAAAAACAGCTTTCTCTACCTGTATGACAAGCAATACCACCTGTTTGCTCAATCTGCATGGTAATAACATCACCATCACAATCCAGACGCAATGACTTCACTTTTTGTGTATGCCCTGATTCCTCACCTTTATGCCACAACTTCTGTCTTGAACGCGAATAATATACCGCTTCATTCTTTTCAACAGTTAAGCGCAAGGATTCTCGATTCATCCAGGCAAACATTAAAACACGACCTGTTTCGGCATCCTGTGCAATCGCAGGCACCAAACCATCATCTGTCCATTTTATTTCATCTAACCAGTTTTCATTCATAGCGATTATTTTAACACAGGCGGCCACCTGGTGATGCGACCTATAACTAACCGATTAAGCATCTCAATTTATAAACGAACTTCAATACCTTTAGATTGCATATGCCGCTTGGCTTGTTCAACCGTGTACTCTGCAAAATGGAATATGCTCGCTGCGAGTACGGCATCTGCCTTACCCTGCAATACACCTTCAGCCAGATGTTCTAGGTTACCCACTCCGCCAGATGCTATAACTGGCACATTCACCGCATCGCTTATGGCTGCCGTTAACTCCAGATCGAAACCCGATTTAGTGCCATCTCTATCCATACTCGTGAGCAGTATTTCACCCGCGCCATATTCGGCCATTTTTCTTGACCACTCAATAGCGTCTAGTCCTGTTGGTTTACGACCACCATGAGTGAAAATTTCCCAGCGATTTGGCTCACCTTCCTTGCTGACTTTTTTTGCATCGATTGCAACAACTATGCACTGCGAACCCACACGATCCGATGCCTCTTTTACAAATTCTGGATTAAAAACAGCTGCTGTATTAATGGCAACCTTATCTGCACCGGCATTCAACATGCGACGCACATCATCAACTGTACGTATACCGCCACCTACAGTTAACGGAATAAAAACCTGCTCTGCTACCTGTTCTACAACATGGACAATGGTTTCACGATCATCTGAACTTGCAGTGATATCCAGAAAGGTTATTTCATCTGCACCTTCTTCATCATAACGACGCGCCACTTCAACAGGATCACCTGCATCACGTATATCAACGAACTGCACGCCTTTAACAACGCGACCGTCGCGCACATCCAAACAGGGAATAATTCGTTTTGCTAATGACATAATTTAGATTTGGCTCTGCACATAATCGTCAGCCCATTTCTGAGCCGCTTCAAAATCCAGCGTACCTTCGTAAATAGCACGACCTGTAATTGCACCCATAATGCCTTCGTCTTCTACGGCTGCCAACGCTTTAATATCATCCATATTTGTGATGCCACCAGATGCGACAACGGGTATGTGTATCGCTTGCGCCAATTTAACCGTGGCTTCAACATTAACGCCCTGCATCATCCCATCGCGTGAGATATCTGTATAAATTATGGACTCTACACCATCTTCTTCAAAACGTTGCGCCATATCAATCACATCGTGTCGCGACACTTTAGACCAGCCTTCGGTTGCTACCTTGCCGTCTTTTGCATCCAGGCCCACAATAATATGACCGGGAAACCCTGCACAAATTTCACTTATAAAATGCGGATCAGTAACGGCCTTAGTGCCGATAATCACATATTTCACACCGGCATCTAAATAGGTTTCAATTATTTTTTCATCACGAATACCGCCACCAATTTGTACGGGCACATCAGGGTATGCTTCTACAATACGATGTACTACCTCAGCATTTATTGGTTTGCCTTCAAAGGCGCCATTTAAATCCACCAGGTGCAATCGACGACAACCCGCTTCCACCCATTTGCCAGCCATCGCAACTGGGTCATCAGAAAACACCGTGTTGTCTTCCATTATTCCTTGACGTAAACGAACACACTGTCCATCTTTTAAATCAATAGCGGGTATAAGTAACATTTAACCAATCACCTGTTTATTTTTCGATAATATTTATTAAATTTAATTAAGTGGTGTACGTAAGATTACGCACCTTTCCACTGGGAAAAGTTTTTCAATAACTGTAAGCCATCATGCGCACTCTTTTCTGGATGACACTGCACGGCAAAGACGTTGTCTTTGGCAATGGCTGATGCAAATTCAAGCCCATAATCCGTTGTCGCTGCAACCAACTGTTTATCCGTTGGATCGATGTAGAAACTGTGTACAAAATAAAAACGACTGTTGTCGTTGATACCTTGCCATAGAGGATGCTCACCTGTGTGCTTAACCTCATTCCAGCCCATGTGTGGAATCTTTAGTTTTTCACCCTGCGAACCTTTTAGATCGTTACCAAAAAAACGCACATCGCCATCATATAAACCAAGGCAATCAATGCCATTGTTTTCTTCACTATGATTCAATAGAACCTGCATACCCATGCAAATCCCTAAAAATGGCTTTTCTTTAGCCGCCGTTATCACCACATGCTGTAAATCACGCTCGATTAACTCACGCATACAGTCGCGCGCAGCTCCCTGCCCTGGAAAAACAACACGGTCTGCATTAGCTATATCTTCAGCACTCGAAGAAATAATGACATCATGATCATCAGCGACATGCTCAATCGCTTTTGCTACTGAGCGCAAGTTACCCATGCCATAATCAACAACAACAATCTGCGGCACTACAGGCTACCTTTAGTAGACGGCATAACGCCCTGCATACGCTCATCTGGTGTTAGTGCCATACGCAATGCTCGTCCAAATGCCTTAAAAATAGTCTCCGCCACATGGTGCGCATTACGTCCTCGAATAGAATCGATGTGTAATGTGACCTTGGCGTGATTGGTAAATCCCTGAAAAAACTCAAAGAATAGATCCACATCGAAGCCGCCGATACTGGCACGCGGAAACTCAACAGGCATCTCCAGACCTGGGCGTCCTGAAAAATCGATAACCACACGAGATAAGGCCTCATCTAGCGGCACATATGCATGGCCATAACGGGTAATACCTTTCTTGTCGCCTACCGCCTGATCAACCGCCTGACCCAATGTAATACCGATATCTTCTACTGTATGGTGCGCATCAATGTGTAAGTCACCCTTCGCCTGTACATTCAGATCAATCAGACCATGACGAGCAATTTGGTCCATCATGTGATCGAGAAACGGTACGCCAGTGTTGAATTCAGACTTACCTGTGCCATCTAAATTAACTTCGACAGTAATCTGGGTCTCGAGAGTGTCACGAGCGACTTTCGCAGTGCGATCAGCCATTTATTTGAGTCTCCAATAATCGGGGTATATAAGTGCTATAGGATACACTGTAATACACCTTGTTAAAACTGTTGCGACCCTCTATCTCCCTTACGACAGAGCAAAATCGCTGAAATTTAAACTTACAATAAAAAAGGCTGCACCCAGAGAGTGCAGCCTCAAAAATACGACCACGTCCAGCTTAAGCGCTGATGCTACTCAGCATGATTTTGCATATTGTATTTCATGCGTGCAAAGTAACAGTTAAGGAAGGTAGACGCCGCAAAAGCTAACCATAAAAACAAAAAGCTAAAAATATATGTTTTTATTCTAAATACTGCCTCGTCAACCTCAAGCAATAGCGCTACCGCTATATCAGCGGGATCGATAAACGTAAAGACCAAAAACACCAGACATCCTACCACCAGTGCATCTGTCCATAGATATGAAATTACGCACTTACAATTTGGCTTATCACCCATAACCGACCCTGCCTATTAAATCATTTAATAACGAAACATCTCAGGAAGCACAAATACAAACCCAAAGAATATTTATAAAGAAACCTCATAGCGTAATTAATAACCAAGTCACTCACTTGTGTCAACACATAAGGTCAAATTAAACAATAAAAATTCTATTTTTAAGCTTTATTCCATATAAAACACATATTAGTATTTAGCCAGCACTATAAGAAAGCTTTATAACTGAAGCTAATAAGGCGATACACGACGCCATATAAAAAGCAATATTAAAGCCATAAACCTATGATTTTTATACCAAAAGAAGCTCAAAAACTATTAATTAAAAGCAAAAAAATAAAAATGACAAAACACTATACTTGTAACCAAAATGTAACTGGCCCATCATTCAACAGGCGCACTTTCATATCTGCACCAAATTGCCCTGCCTGAACTTCGCCTAGTGACTGCCGACTTTCCTGCACAACATAATCAAACCACTGACTGGCATAGGAGGGTGCCGCTGCCGAGGAAAAGCTTGGACGCATACCACTGTTGGTATCAGCAGCCAGGGTAAACTGTGGGACCAGCAGTAGCTCGCCACCGACATCCCGTAAACTTAAATTCATCTTTCCTGATTCATCTTCAAATACGCGATAACTGAGAATTTTATTGATTAATTTGTTCGCCTTAGCCTCATCATCAGTTTTTTCCACACCAAGCAATACCAGCAAGCCTTGATTAATTTTCGCTATTTCCTCACCATCCACCTCAACGCTCGCCTGAGTAACTCTCTGCAACAGTCCAATCATCTTTTTACTTCACTTATTTTTTTGTATTGTTTCCGATATTGCAGACGTCGCCTTTAACAGGGAACTAGTAATTCCCGGCTCTACAACAGCATGCCCAGCATCTGCGACAATATTTAAATCCGCTTCCGGCCAGGCATTAGCTAATTCCCAGGCCTGTTCAACAGGGCATATCACATCATAACGACCTTGCACAATGTAGGCTGGAATATGTCGAATTTTCTCAATATCAGCAATAATTTGATTCGGCTTCAACCAGCAGCTATTCATAAAATAATGGCACTCGATACGCGCAACACTTAAAGCAGTGTGTGATGCCGAGAAGCCCCCCACTACAGAGTCATCTGTCTGTAAGGTTGCCGTCATTCCCTCCCACACAGACCATGCCTTGGCGGAGCGTAGTTTCTGCACTTCATTATCACCGGTGAGCTGTCGATAATATGCACCAACCATATCGTCTCTCTCATCCTCTGGAATTGGCTCAATAAATTTTTCCCAGTAATCAGGGAACAACTTATTTGTGCCTTGCTGGTAAAACCACTGAACATCTTTATCCCTCGCCAGAAATATACCTCGCAGAATCAGGCCATAAACATTTTCAGGGTGCGTCTCCGCATACACTAAGGCGAGCGTTGAGCCCCAGGAACCACCGAATACAACCCACTGCTCAATATGCAGATGCTTACGAATAAACTCGATATCCGCAACCAGATCCCACGTCGTATTATTTTCCAGACTTGCATGGGGAGTAGATTTACCGCAACCACGCTGATCAAATAACACAATACGATACACCGCTGGATCAAAATACTGCCGATGATAAGGTGCGCACCCGGCACCTGGGCCCCCATGCAAAAAAACAACGGGCAAGCCTGACGGATTACCCGACTCCTCAACATACAAAGTATGCAGGTCATCTACTCGCACATGATGGGTAACATAAGGCTTTAATGGTGGATGTAGATCAATCATGTCATGTCCTTTTAGTTCATACACTACAAGTCTTACACCTTGTAGGGATTTACCTACAAGACAACAGCAACAAGCCCTACACAAAGCTCCTTGTTCAACTGATGGAGAAACTTTAACCTCTTATCCATAATATACAACATGGATCAGGGACATGGCTTCAACAAGGACACAAGGATCGTTAGGACGTAGCAAGAAAGGATGCACAGGGACAAGGAATCTAGGGAAGAGCAGAATATATACAGGAGTATATGAAAAAACGGAACTCGCTACAACGCCATACTCAATCACCAGGGCAATGGAAGCCCAAAACCCGGCAAGGAAGGCTGGGTTTTTTATTACCCGTAATAAACACACCGCAAATCATTCAATTAAACTTTGCAATTAACAGCACAGCCTGTATCTTTGCGCCATGTCTGAATTTATAAACCCCCCCAAAGGTCTATTACGCCAAACTGGTCGCGCCTTAATGGACTTTAAAATGATCCGTGAAGGCGACCGTATTTTACTCGGCCTGTCAGGTGGAAAAGATTCTTTAGCGCTTCTACATATTCTTCATCACTTCCAGCGTAGTGCGCCAATAAAGTTTGAATTTGCCGCTATGACGGTCGACCCCATGGCGGGCGACTTCGACCCCTCACCCATGATCCCGTATTTAAAGTCACTTGGTGTTGAATACCATTACCGCAAAGAACCAATTATGGATATGGCAAAAGAGCACATGGGAAAACTTTCATACTGTGCTTTTTGTTCACGCATTAAGCGCGGCGTGATGTACAGCACGGCACGCGACAACGACTTCAATGTAATCGCCCTTGCACAGCACTTGGATGATCTGGCAGAAAGTTTCATGATGTCCGCCTTTCATGGCGGCCAGCTAAAAACCATGAAAGCTCATTACACGAATGATGATGGTGACTTGAGAATTATTCGCCCATTGGTATATGCTCGCGAAGATCAAACACGAGAATTTTCTTCCGATGAAAACCTACCCGTTATACCCGACTCATGCCCCGCATGCTTTTCTATGCCCACGCAACGCCAGCACTTTAAAGAACTACTCGCGGCAGAAGAGCGTTCAAATAAAACTTTATTTAAAAGCTTATTAAGCACTATGAAACCTTTAATGAGTATTGGGCTACCCGAATAATTTTTTATTTAGTTTATAGAGGCGAAATCATCTGCTCGACAATCTATAAATACATTATATCCTAGCCATGTACTTTCTTTGAACACTGAGATCTCTGCCGACTCCACATTAAATAAAATGACGATGATTTAATGTATTTAATATAACTAAAAAATTTCCCAATAAACAAAAAGATCCTTTTTAATAGAATCTGTCTTCGCCTTCAGGTCGTGTCTTAAATAATTTCATTGTCCAAAAATACTGGGAAGGGCAAAGAGATATTATTTCCTCCAACGCCTTATTCATAACAACTGTATTTTGATAGTCATCACCATCAGGAAAATCACTTAGAGCAGGAAGAATATGAATAATATATTGATGGGTTTTCTCGTTGTAACAGGCAATCGTTGGGAACACATCTGCCTTACATGATTTTGCAAGCCGTCCCAGAACAGGAACAGTTGATTTCTCGACACCAAAGAAGGGCACGAATATACCACGATCTTTACCAAGATCTTCATCTGGCAAATAAAACATTGTACAACCCGCTCGCACATCTTTAATAATCGGACGCAAACCTGCGGCGCGGGTATAAATAAATGTACCGTGACGTTTTCTACCCTTTGCCACAAACCAGTCCACAAGCTTGTTTTTCATTGGATTAAACGGACCACTCAAAGGGTAACGCATAGTGGTAGCTGATACCGCAGCCTCCAGACCCAAACTATGCGCCGCCATAAAAATAACACCACGCCCATTATTGCGTGATTGTTCTATATGCTCCTGTCCTTCAATAACGATACGCTTTTCTAGAATCGACTTTGGAGCCCACCAGATCAAAGCATATGACAGAACACCGCGAACCTGATGCTGAAAATTTTTACGAACTAATATTTTCGTTTGTTCTTTACTCAACTCGGGAAAACACAACTCAATATTTTTACGCGCAATGCGTCGTCGCTTTGCATTAACATTTCTAGCCAAATCACCCAGCTTATTTGCTAGCGCATCTTGCCAGGATGGCGGCAAAAAAGAGATTAGCCACAAACCCAAAACACCTAGCCATGTCGACCAGTACTTTGGTTTTAAATAACTTAATTTAAAATTTGTATCGTAAAGTAGAGCGCTTGTACCCGCTTCGTTCTGCATTGATTTATCTGTCATTTTTGCGCCACAAAAAAAGCTTGATCAGCAATTACATTCTCGTTTGCTGAGAAAGCATAATCTTCACGGTATGATAACAATTTCATACTAGAAAAAACTTTCAACAACTCACCTCTGTGCAATCGGAAGGCGCTTCGAGACGGCCCTACACCATTTAGCTGCTCACCACTAAACGTCTGATAAAAAAGCAATCCACATGGTTTTAATAATTTATACAATACCGACAAGGATTCACGGTGCAAAAAAAATGATACAACAATGACATCAAACTCACCTTGTAATGCATCTAGACTCTTTTCTATATCTATTTTTTCGGCATGCAATGATAGCTTTTTTTCAACTGCGTAAGTATTAACTTTATCGACCGCCACATCTGACAAATCCCATGCAGTAACGTCAAAACCATGTTGCGCCAAAAATACACCATTAGCAGACAGTCCACATGCATAATCTAGCGCCTTACCACCTAATGGCAATAAATGCTGATTATCTAAGAGCACTCGCGCTGGCGTACTTTCGCCAACTGATTTATCCAGATAAATCTGATCCCAGTCAGCCATTACTTTCTCCAGAAAGCAGGCGTCAACAACACAAGCAAAGTAAAAATTTCAAGCCGCCCTAAAATCATGCCGAAACTTAAAACCCATTTAGAGAAATCATTAATGCCCGCGTAATTCGATGCTACATCCCCTAAACCCGGGCCTAAATTATTAAGCGTAGCAGTTACTGCAGAGAACGACGTTATCTGATCTAAACCACTGGCCATGAGTAACAACATCATAATAATAAACACCGCCACATAAGTTGCAAAGAAACCCCAAACGGCATCTATTACGCTATCCGCAACCGGCTTCTTTCCAATTTTCACTGTTACAATCGCATTAGGATGAATTAGACGCGTCATTTCACGCATACCCTGTTTCAATAATAAAATGACGCGTATAACTTTCATTCCACCGCCAGTAGATCCAGCACAACCACCGATAAAACTGGTAAACAATAGCAATACGGGCAAGAAACTGGGCCACAAATAATATTCAGATGCTGAAAATCCTGTTGTGGTCCCTATAGACACTACATGAAAAACACCCTGCAAAAGTGCATCGCCAAAATTGGCTGTTGAATGAGAGAAATGCAAATAGGATACTGTAATTATAGAGACCAGCAAAAGAACACTGAAATAGACTTTAAATTCTGTATCTCTTAAATATGTTTTTATTTTCCAGCTTCTAAATGCGACAAAGTGCAACGCAAAGTTAACGCCACCCAAAAACATAAATACAATAGCAACCAAATCAATTGCGGCATTATCAAAATACCCGATACTCTCATCATGTGTAGAGAAGCCGCCAATAGCAACCGTGGAGAAACTATGCGAAACCGCATCAAACAAACTCATCCCTGCAAGCCAATAGGCAACTGCACAACTAACCGTTAAACTTAAATAGATATACCAAAGCGCTTTTGCCGTTTCAGTAATGCGTGGCGTTAATTTATTATCTTTAATCGGGCCTGGTGTTTCTGCTTTATATAGCTGCATACCACCTATACCTAACATAGGTAAAACAGCGACTGCTAAAACAATAATACCCATGCCACCCAGCCACTGTAACTCTTGTCGATAAAACAGGATTGCATGTGGCAAGGTATCAAGTTCGGTTAATACAGTTGCACCTGTAGTTGTTAACCCCGACACAGATTCAAAAAATGCATCTGTAATCGTTATATCCAGTTGCTCACTCAAGACTAAAGGCAATGCGCCTGACGCACTCAAAACAAACCAGAACATTACTACGACAATAAATCCATCACGTAAGCGTAAATCCTGTTTAACATTTTTTACTGGCAACCACAGAACCACACCCGCACCTAACAACAATAAGTATGAAGTTAAAAATGAATCGAATGTATGCTCTTGATAGATCAAATCGATCATCATGGGAGGCAACAATGTAAAGCTAAAAAGCATCAACAAAATGCCAGTAATGCGTTGAATGACAGTGAAGTGCAATGAATGCGCCTTAAATAAAAGTTATGCCCACTTGAAACAGGCGTTCAACATCGTTAATTTTTTTCTTATCAATCAAAAATAATACAACATGATCTTCCGATTGAATTATCGTATCGTGGTGCGCAATAATAACTTCTTCTCCACGCACTATAGCCCCGATAGTTGTCCCTTCTGGCAAGGTAATCTCTTCGATTTTTCGACCAATAACTTTTGAATTTTTATTATCGCCATGAGCAACTGCTTCAATTGCTTCTGCCGCACCTCGACGTAATGAATGGACCGCGACAATATCTCCGCGCCGCACATGTGTAAGCAAAGCACCAATAGTTACTTGCTCAGGCGAAATCGCCACATCAATCGCTTCCTGATTTTCCATTAAATCAACATAAGCAGGACGATTAATTAATGACATGGTTTTACGTGTACCTAAACGCTTTGCCAACATTGCCGATAAAATATTTGCTTCGTCGTCATTAGTGACAGAACAAAACACATCCATGCTATCTATATTTTCTTCTAGCAGTAACTCTTCATCTGCCGAGTCACCCAATAAAACCACTGAATTATTTAATGCTTGTGACAATTCTGCAGCACGCGCTGGGTCACGTTCAACAATCTTTACCTGGTGACGTTTTTCTAAGCGCTCTGCGAGCCGCTTACCAATGTTTCCACCACCCGCAATAATAATTCGTTTGTTACGTTTATCCAGTTTGCGCATTTCTCGAATAACAACGCGTATGTCTTCACGCGCGGCTATAAAGAAGACCTCATCACCTGCCTCTATAACTGTGTGACCCATGGGAATGATCGCACGACCGCGACGATAAATAGCCGCTACTCGCGTATCTGTTCCGGGTGTATGCTTAGGCAATTCACTCAGTTGATGACCGACCAGTGGTCCGCCATAATATGCTCGCAAGCCAACCAATACGACTCGACCATCAGCAAAATCAAGCACCTGAAGCGCGCCAGGATATTCAATTATGTTAAAGATGTAATTGGTAACAATTTCTTCTGGGCTGATAATAACGTCAACAGGAATCGCATCGCCGCGAAATAATTCACTGTGCTTTAAATATTCGGCAGAACGAATACGGGCGATTTTGGTAGGCGTATGATGCAATGTCCAGGCTACCTGACATGCAGTCATATTAACTTCATCGCTATTGGTTACAGCAATTAGCATGTCGGCATCTTCAATGCCCGCCTGCTGCAGTATATTGGGGTGCGCCGCATTACCAACGACTGTTTGTATATCGAGACGATCGCGTAGCTCATTCAGCACTTCAAGCCTATGATCTACCAATGTAATATCATTGGATTCAGACGATAGATTAGAGGCTACGGATGAACCTACCTGACCGGCACCTAAAATGAGAATTTTCATATCGAATACTGTGGCTTGATTATGTCGCGAAGTTTACGCTTATTCGATGCTTTTTTGTAGTAATGCATAATAAAAACCATCATTCGTCTGTTTCGTTGGAAACAACTGAATACCTAGTGAGGCGGCGGGTGATTTCACTTGAGATAATGTTTCGCTTAGAGGCGCCACCTCTAATAGACATGCATCTTTATATCTATCTAAAAACCACTCTATCTGTTTTTCATTTTCGGCTTTCAACATAGAACAGGTTGCATACAATAGCTTTCCACCGGGTTTTAATAAGGGCCAGTTTTTTACTAAAATCTCACGCTGCGTTTGCTGCAAAACATCGATATCTTCATCTCGACGCAAGTGCTTAATATCGGGATGTCGCCGAATCACCCCACTTGCCGAACAGGGTACATCCAATAAAATCTTATCGTACAGCTCACCATTCCACCAATCTTCCGTGGCAATTGCATCTGCCGCAATCAGCTCAGGTGAAAACCCCAATCGCTGACAATTTTCCTGCACTCTCTCCAGCCGACTTTCCGATATATCTAATGCCGTCACCAGAATATTCGGCTGCAACTCAAACATATGAGCCGTTTTGCCTCCCGGCGCAGCGCAGGCATCTAAAATGCGATCACCCGCATCAGGCAGCAAGATCTGTGCGGCCAATTGAGCGCCAGCATCCTGCACCGAAAACCATCCCTCTTCGAATCCTGGCAACTGTTTTACATCTCTTGCCTCGTCCAGTATTAGTGCCGCAGGCATATCATCCAGCTTTGCTGAACCTATATCGCAACCACTCAATATCTCACTATATTCATCCGCTGACTTTTTTTGCTGATTAATACGTAAAGTCATTGGCGCCTGCTGATTATTAGCCAATAAAATATCTTTCCAACTTTCTGGCCAATCAGCTCTTATTCGATCAATCATCCATTGTGGATGTGAGTATTTCGCTTCATCTGTTTGTGGAATACTTTTCGACTCAACACCAGCCAGCTCATCCTCCGCAGCTGCCTCTTGCTGGCGAATAAAATTACGTAGCACGGCATTAACCATACTTGCCGCCCATTGTTTTTTTGACTTGCGTATATATTTAACGGCACCATCCACCACCGCATAATCTGGTACGCGCATATACTGGATTTGATAAAGCGCCATCAGCATCACCAACTGCACATCCAGATCTTTCGCTTTCAGAGACTTCTTCATCAGGGGCTTAAGTTGTGCCTCTAACTGTTGATAGAAGCGCAGGACACCAAAACTAATCACCCGCGCAAACGCCGCATCTCGAGGCAACAAATGCTCACTAAGGTGATTCAACATACTTAAAGACTGGCCATCTTTTAAAACTGCCAGCAACATGTTCAATGCTACTTTGCGTGACTGCTGTGAAGCATCTACCGGTTGCGATGGTGATTTTTTATTTTTTGACATGGAATACTTTTAGAGGATTAACCAGGTACATATAACTAACCTAACTGCATGCCGGTAATATCATTTGCATTAACAAAAGCAGGGACATCCATAGGCTTTTTTCCCGGCATTTGAATTTTCATTAAGCGCAGTACACCATCACCCGTCGCCACATCTATACCCTGCTTATTACAATTAAGCACCTTACCGGGAGGCTCACTACCAACATCGACATCCGTTAACTGAGCCTGCCAGATACGCATCATTTGAGGCTTACCATCCTGTTTCAGATCAATAGGAGTCTGCGCCACGGGCCAGGCATTAAAGGCATTTACCTGCGCCTTTATTTCACTCGCCGATTTAGACCAATCCACAATTGCCTCAGCCTTTTGCAGCTTTTCAGCATAATTTGCCTGGCTATCATCCTGTTTTTCGGGCTGCAACGTTTCATTAGCAATAGCCGGCAATATTTCCATTAGCGCTTCAGCACCCATAATTGATAACCGATCATGTAGGCTCGACCCTGTATCATCGTCCGCAATAGGGCAAACTTTCTTCAGCAACATGTCACCGGTATCTAAACCAACATCCATTTGCATAATGGTAATACCCGTTTCCACATCACCAGCAAGAATCGATCGCTGTATTGGCGCAGCACCACGCCAACGCGGCAACAACGAGGCATGAATATTAAAACAACCCAGGCGCGGTGCATCCAGAATCACTTTTGGCAAAATAATTCCGTAAGCCACAACCACCATTAAATCCGCCTGCAAATCAATTAACGGCTGCTGATCTTCTGCCTGCCTTAGTTTTTCGGGCTGATATACAGGGATATTATTTTCTATTGCGCAGGCTTTTACCGGGCTTGGTGTCAATTTACGACCCCGGCCTGCCGGACGATCTGGCTGCGTATATACCGCCACTACCTCATGTGGAGAATCGATTAATGCCTGCAGTGGGGGTACTGAAAAATCTGGTGTGCCTGCAAAAATAATCTTTAAGGGTTGCTCACTCACTACATCACATCCGCTTTTAGTTGTTTTTCTAGCTTCTTTTTAATGCGATTACGCTTCATTGCAGATAAATAATCGACAAACAACTTTCCGTCGAGATGATCTATTTCGTGCTGTATACAAACAGCCAGTAATTCATCGGCATCAAATTTAATTTTCTCACCATCTCGATTCAGCGCCTCAACCTTAATACGATCAGCCCGCTCAACGTTTTCGTAGATACCCGGTACCGACAAACAACCCTCTTCATGATGCTCTATCCCTTCTTTAGCAAGGACGACAGGGTTAATCAGGCACAAAGGCTGATCTTTTTCTCTAGATATATCAATCACAACAATACGCTGATGCACATTAATCTGCGTCGCCGCCAGGCCAATACCGGGGGCCGCATACATGGTTTCAAACATGTCATCCACCAATTGTCGTGTCTCATCTGTTACCACTTCTACAGGCTTAGCCTTAGTGCGTAATCGTTCATCAGGAAACTTTAAAATGTCCAACAGAGGCATAATCACTACCTTTCACTCTATAATCTGTAATATTTGTGAAGCTTTACCACCAAATTGATAAATTATTAGCTATTATCAATTACTAGCCAAACTTACTTCATTAATTCAAGTTTATCAGCTAAACTCTTGAAACCACGGATAAATATGGGGATTCATACCTTGGAAATCAAAGCACTCAAGTTCAGTTTTGGACAGATTGCACTGTTAACTTTATCAGCCGCATTTTTATCCGGCTGCTCTAGCACAACGCCCAAACCAGACGACACAACAGCGGAAGTCCAGACTTTTGAGCCTCAAGCAGGCAGTATTGAACCTGTAGCTCAAGAAAGTTCTAGATATACGCCACCGCCTGCAAGCTCTAAGAGCATTCAGTTAACCGCTGATCACCCACGTGAGTATACCGTGAAAAAAGGTGATACGCTTTGGGATATTGCCAGCCTTTTCTTAAAAGACCCCTGGTATTGGCCTGAAATTTGGCAACGCAATCCACAAGTCGCAAATCCTCATTTAATATATCCTGGCGATATTTTAATGTTAATTTATGTTGATGGTCGGCCACAAATTCAGCTTGCACGCCCTGAAGATGGCGTCGTGAGAAGACAAGTTGGAGAAAAAGTTGTTAAGTTAAGCCCGAGCATTCACCGTCAGAGCCTTAACGAAGCAATACCAAGCATTCCAGCAGATGCTGTCCGCCAATTCCTAACTCGCCCTAGAATTGTTACCGCCAAAGAATGGGCAAATGCTCCTTATATAGTTGGCAGTGATGATGCGCATCTTATAATGGGTGCGAATAATAAAATTTATATTCGTGGTGAACTGGATAAAGAACGTATCCGCTACAGTATATTCCGTAAAGGAAACCGCCTGGCAGATCCAGAAACGGATGATTTACTTGGCCATGAAGTAATTTTTGCCGGGGAAGCGCGTATTATTAAATACGGCAACCCTTCTACAGGCTTACTGTTGAGCACATCGCGTGAAGTACTTGTTGGTGATCGACTACTACCAACAGATAAAAGCGCAATCGATCAACAATACTTCCCACGCCTACCAGATGATTTTGTAGAAGGTACGGTTATTTCTTTATTTGATGCCATTTCGTCTATAGCAAAATATCAGATAGCGGTTATTAATCGCGGCAGTAATGACAAGATGGAAGTGGGGCACTTATTGGCTTCATACCAGGCGGGTGGCTACACTCATGACCGCTTCCTTGATCGCTCCAGCATAAAGCGTGGCGACAATACTAAACTAGACATACTACTGCCAGATGAGCGTAGCGGTATTATGATGCTATTTAAGGTATTCGATAAAGTCAGTTATGCTCTGGTACTCAAATCAACACGTTCCATTAGAAAGGGCGATAAGGTTGAAAAGCCCAGATAAGCACTGAGCTATTAATCTCAGCAAAGCAGCACATATAAAGCTGGCTTCCTAAGCATTAGGAGCCAGCTTTGTTGTTTATAGGTATCCACTCTTTTGGACACTGCCCTCAAAGTTAGCAATAATTCTATTTGCATTTCCAAATTCAGTGCTTTAAAACTAGCTCCTTCACTCAAGATACCGATAGAACATGGAAACTAAAATGGACTCGTATTCAACGGAAGAACTTCGCGACCGACTAGGTCTGATTCGCAGCAATCTACCACCCAACACACTATTCAATCTGCTCGAATCCTTCAATTCAACATCAGCCATCCTCAATGCCTCCACGCAGCAATTACAAAATACAGGCTTAAGCGACGACCAAATAGACCGCCTACAAAATATCGATCCGACCGATATAGATCGAGATCTTGCCTGGTTAGAAAATAAAGGGCATGGCATTCTGTTTTATGACGAGCCTGCTTACCCTCAAAAGCTACTCGAAATTAGCGACCCTGCTTACGCACTCTTTTATATAGGCGATGCCGATTATCTCCAACAACCACAACTTGCCATCGTTGGCAGTCGCTCACCTAGCGCCAGTGGCAAACAAATCGCTGAAGACTTCGCGCAACACTTATCAAACGCAGGGCTGACCATTACTAGCGGCCTTGCCTACGGTATTGATTCATCCAGCCATAAAGGAGCGCTCAAAGGCGTAGCTGGAAGCGTGGCGGTTGTTGCAAACGGTCTGCATAGCATTTACCCCAAACAAAACACCGCATTAGCACAAAGCATCTCACAGAACGGTTGCATTATTAGCGAATCACCCGTGGGCACTGAACCTCACAAGGGACTATTTCCTCGTCGAAATAGAATTATTAGCGGTTTAAGCATCGGTACATTGGTCGTCGAGGCCGCCATAAAAAGTGGCTCGCTCATCACTAGTCGACATGCAATGGAACAGGGACGTGAAGTTTTTGCTATTCCAGGATCTATCCATAATCCACTATCCAAAGGCTGTCATAGCCTTATCAAGTCAGGTGCAAAATTAGTAGAAGCCGCCTCAGATATACTCGAAGAATTGTTACCACTAGTAAATTTCAATTCAATTAGCCATACTAGCCCAGCAGAAAATGAGCAAATGACAAAAGCCGAATCACATATTGAGCTTGATTCCAGCTACCAAATACTGCTAAAACACATGGAATATGAGCCGGTAGCTATTGACGAACTAGTAGAACGCAGTAACCTTGACGCGTCTGAAGTTGCTTCTATGTTATTAATTTTAGAGCTGCAAGGTCACATTGTCTCGCAAAACGGGCGTTATTGTCGCACTTCTAGTGCAAATAATGCCGATTGATAGATTCGAGCTTACAATAAAGTAAATGCACACATTTATAGACAGGTGTGTAAAAAGTATAGATTTAAGAGAGTTATATGAAACAAAATGTCGTTGATGTTTTAATGTATTTATTTGAAAACATCATTGCAGGTGAAAGCATGGTTTATCCGGATAGCGAACACGAGCACATGTTCGATCGGCTGGAAGACCTGGGCTTTCCCCCTAATGAAATTATTTCGGCTTTTGACTGGCTAGAAGACCTGGCTGAAATTCATTCTGAAAAACTAGACGATTCTAGTGAAGAACTGGTCGTTAATACACAATCAGTAAGAGTCTATAGTGCTCTTGAAAAGTTTATATTAGAACCTGAATGCATTAGCTTTTTAATGCATCTGGAGCAAAACCAGGTTATCTCACCAGCTAGTCGCGAAATTATCTTAGATCGCGTAACCGCACTGGATGTAGAGCTTGGACTAGAGCAACTGAAGTGGATAGTCATGATTGTTTTATACAGCCAACCAGGCGAGGAAACAGCCTACGCATGGATGGAAAACATGGTGTTCGACGACAATTTAAGCTATATGCAGTAATTGATTCACTCAAAACACAAATACAACAACAATAAAATTGTTTACGAGCAAAAGTTAATACATGAGTAATAGCCTGCTAATTGTAGAGTCACCCGCTAAAGCCAAAACGATTAAGAAATATCTCGGTAAGGGTTTTGAAGTACTCGCATCATATGGTCACGTACGTGATTTGATTCCTAAAACTGGCGCCATCGATCCCGATCATGGTTTTGCGATGAAGTATCAACTCATCGAAAAAAATGAAAAGCATGTCGCCGCAATAAAAAAGGCTCTCAACAAAGCAGACACTCTGTATCTCGCGACCGATTTGGACCGCGAGGGAGAGGCTATTTCATGGCATTTATATGAACTGCTTAAAGAAGATGGCTACCTGGAAAACAAAACTGTACACCGTATAGCCTTCAATGAAATCACTAAACGCGCACTGAAGGAAGCCGTAGATTCACCTCGTGAACTTTCTATGCCAATGGTGAATGCGCAACAGGCACGACGAGCGCTCGACTATCTGGTTGGCTTTAACCTATCCCCATTACTATGGAAAAAAGTACAACGCGGATTATCTGCAGGCCGTGTGCAAAGCCCTGCTCTACGGATGATTGTTTCACGCGAAGAAGCTATTGAAGCATTTGATCCAAAAGAGTACTGGACAATTGAAGCCAATACCGAAAAGTCCGGCAAAACTATCAATAGCAAATTACGCCTTTATAAGAATGAAAAAGTTGAACAATTCACAATTAACAATAGTGAACTAGCTGAAAAGGCCGAAGATACTCTAAACAAAGCAGCCAATGGCAAGCTCCTTGTTAGCAAAGTAGAAAAGAAACAGCGCAAGCGTAATCCGTCTGCGCCTTTTACGACCTCTACACTGCAACAGGAATCCGCCAGAAAATTACGCTTTACTACTCAACGCACTATGCGTATTGCACAGCAATTGTACGAAGGTATCGACATCGGTGGAGAAACCGTAGGACTTATCACCTACATGCGTACCGACTCACTAATGCTTTCTCAAGACTCATTAGCTGAGCTAAGGGATTTAATTAGCGAACGTTACGGCAAGGAAAATCTTCCTGATGAAGCTCGTGTATTTAAAAATAAATCAAAAAATGCACAGGAGGCGCATGAAGCTTGTCGACCAACTTCTGCGTTCCATACCCCTGAAAAAATTAAGAGCCACTTAACGCCAGACCAACATAAACTATATGAGTTAATCTGGAAGCGTACAGTTGCATGCCAGATGATTCATGCAACATTAGATACTGTTGCGGTAGATTTACAGTGCGGTAAAGGCAACTTGTTCCGCGCCAATGGCTCTACCATTAAGCATCCCGGCTTTATGGCCGTGTATATGGAAGGTCAGGATGATGAAAAAGATACCTCTAAAGAAGATGGCGGTGACAAAAATACTGCCGATGATGAAAAACTACTACCTCCGTTAGAAGAAGGTGAAGAACTAAAGCTTATCAACATCGAAACAGAGCAGCACTTTACCGACCCACCACCACGTTTCTCCGAGGCAAGCCTGGTAAAGGCATTAGAAGAACACGGTATTGGCCGTCCTTCAACTTATGCAAGCATTATTTCAACGCTACAGAATCGTGAATACGTAGAAATAGAAAATCGTCGCTTCACCCCCACTGATATGGGACGCATTGTAAGCGGATTCTTATCTCAGTATTTCACTACCTATGTTGATTATGATTTCACCGCACGTTTAGAAGATGAGCTAGATGCTATATCCCGCGGCGAAGAAGACTGGGTTCCATTAATGGAAAAATTCTGGACCCCATTTATTCAAAAAGTTGAAGACATAGACGAAAATGTTAGCCGTGCAGATGTTGCACAAAGCCGCGACGTTGGTATAGATAAAAAATCTGGCAAACCCATTACAGTTCGCATGGGACCCTACGGTGCTTTTGCTCAAATTGGCGATAAAGATGATGAAGAAAAACCTCAATTCGCCAGTTTAAAGCCAGGACAAAAAATGATCGACATAAACATGGATAATGTTTATGACTTGTTTGTATTACCACGAGTACTGGGAACAACAGATGAGGGCGAAGAAGTTTCTTCCAATGTAGGTCGTTTTGGCCCCTATGTTAAGTTCGGCAAGTTCTTTGTATCTATTCGTAAGGAGTTCCAGGAAAAGGGTATAGACCCATACAACATCGATTTTGAAACAGCGATGATATTGGTGAAAGAGAAAAAAGAATTTGAGGCCAACAAATATATTAAAACTTTTGATGACTCCGAAATTCAGGTGCTTAATGGACGCTATGGCCCCTATATTACCGACGGCAATAAAAATGCCAAAATACCCAAGGATCGTGAGCCAGCAAGTTTAACGCTAGCCGAATGCGAAGCTTTAATTGAAGCTGCGCCAGAACGCAAAGGCAAAAAGAAAAAAGCCGCTGCTAAAAAGAAGGTCGCCAAGAAAAAAGCCGCTAAGAAAAAGGCAACTAAAAAGAAAGCGTCGCCGAAAAAGAAGGCTGTGAAAAAGAAAGCTTCACCCAAGAAAAAAGCCGCCAAAAAGAAAGAAGAGTAATAGAAAATGCTAAGCCTCTACAATCTAGAGGCTTAGCTCTCTGCAACCCTCAACATTTAAAATATCCCAAGGCCATACATCTATGACGCCTTCCCGCTTTCAAATTAGAGCTGCCGCTAAAGCGATAAAAAACCAGGGTGTTATCGCATACCCTACAGAATCAGTTTTTGGCCTGGGCTGTTTACCTCTTTCTGAACACGCTGTTTCAAAACTACTTCAACTAAAGCGCCGCCCAGTTGAAAAAGGTTTAATTTTAATTGCTAGCAAACTTGAACAGCTGGAGCATTTCACGCTTCTTGATGATGCTGATAGAAAAAAAATAAACGCGCAAAACACAGCAACCACATGGCTAGTAAACAAATCTGAACAGACACCCGAGTGGATTAGTGGCAAACATAAAAAAGTAGCTGTACGCGTAAGCACCCACCCGATAGTTAAAGCCTTATGCGACGAAGTTGAAGGCGCAATAGTATCTACGAGCGCTAATACATCCACAGCCAAAGCTGCAACTAGCATATTACAAGTTAGACAGTATTTCCCAGTTGAACTGGATTATTATTTAGCGGGCGAAACAGGTGACATTGTAACTGCTACGCAAATTATTGATATTGAGACAATGAAAGTCATTCGTAGCTGATTCACATTTAATGCAAAACATACTTCATTGCATATGTCAGACTCCTGAAACTTATTGAATTAAAGACAAAACCTTAAATTTAAGTCATTACACCCGGACGAAATTCTTTAGAAGGGCCTCGATTGCCACCGCCATGTTTGCCCTGGGCTTTTTGATGAGACAACTTAACTTTTCTTGCTATAAGTCCTTGCTTGCCTACATGACACTCAAATTCAACCGTTGCACCCACCTTTAAAAACTGACAATTAGTTAAGTCGGCTTTACGCACCATAATATCTGGTCCGCCACCGTTATCTAAAAAACCAGATTCTTTATCACGAAACCATTTTTTAACAACTGTTTGCAAAATTTCACCTCACTTTTTACATTTATTTCAAGTATAGAACATCTACACCATTACAAAATTAACAAATGATTTTCAATCAATATCTGAAAATTACGGCGTATCTCTGCCGATTTACTCTTGTATTTTTTTGACATCATCATGCGAAATATACTTATGGTAGCATTCTCGAGTTTTTCGAGAATTTTCTCGCATACTTAACTGGATACCAGTATTACTCTGTACGAGCGCTAACATCATACGTATTAGCGATGTGCTATGAAGCATCCACATAAAGACACAATTCATTTTTTCGATGGAATTTAGGTAACTTAAACTATAGCGATCAACTACAATATAATCTTTTCTGATGACTTTTGAAATACCATATGCGCTAGCCTGCCTGCTAAAGCGAGATCAAAACACCCAGAAAACCGCAGATATTAAACAATACCAGATAAAAGGCGCTGTGAGAACATTAAGTAGCGAGGCATTTAGTAGATACCTATAAAGCTTTATAGCTAGAGCTTTATGCTTTTTTTGATCTCAGCTTCAAAAACAACCGTCTTCCCACTTTATTTGATATGAAAACTCTCTTCTTAACTTCCACCATTAGTTCATCTTCTAATTATTTATTTTCTAGCATAAGCACCTGTAATTTATTCTCGAAGTTCGCATTACTCCAAAACTCCATTTGAAAGATATAGACCACCATATAAATAATCCTCAGCCTTAGAGCCTTTGAATTCATTTGATTTATAATTTATAGAATATGTTAGCTTCCATTCAGGGCTCAGGCTATATACCCAACCTAACGACGCTTCAAATCCTATGTTTTCTATATCCCGACTATCTATCGTTAATCTACTATCTCTAAACTGCCCCTGAAGTAAAGCGTTATATACTATCGCCCTTAATCGAAAATTTAGAAAAAGATAGTTATCGTATGTTCTACAGCCATAACAGCTATAGTAATTGTAATTTGATACCGGAGTCGAAGAATGCAAGTAGTATGGCGTCCCTATATAGCCCCAACGAAAATCCATACCAATCGCTGCATTCACCATATAACCAACGTCAGCTGACATGGTATAACTTATATCACTACCTGCTTTATTTGCCGCATAACAGTTGCTGATCAGTTTTTTCTTTTCAATTGTATATAACGCTGTTACTTCACCCCCGTCAGAAATTTGATTACCCCAACCTAGTGGATCTTCAGTAGAGAAATTTAATTCATTATGCGCAAATTGTTGAATCTCTTTGGCAACATCTAAACCCAGCACACCAACCATAAGCGTCGTTTCAGTTGATTCACCATTTATATAGGCTGTCATTTTTGTATTCGAGATATACAGTAATGATGCATAGGGGCGGTCACCCTCAATTACATTCTTATTTTCAAGGTTATCAGGCGTATATACAGACATTCCATACGACGTGGTATGCATCGACTCAATAGAGGCAAAAGGAGTATTAGTATAGATCATTATATTCTCATCCAACCAATTTCTACTGCTTGCTAGAATTCCCTTACTGTTACTCGTGCCACTATTAGACAAACCAACCCCCATTGTATAATTATGATCATCGGTCGCCGAATCTCCTGGTTTAATAGCAAGAAAGTCTTGATCAAGAAATATGGACCATCCACTCCTTTCGCCTCCAGTTGACTGACTAGAAATTTCGCTAGATAACTTCAGACAAGGCGTGGCAATCGCATTGTCTTTATAAATTGGTAGATTATCAGAGTCACGGGCGATAGCAGCTCCCATTTTGCACACTGTAAAAAACAAACATATTTTTAGATATTCTTTCATTTCAGACACACAACATCCTTTTGTGACCTCATCATTATTTTATGAGTTTTCTATAACATCTTATTAATTTTTATTTAAATAACGACGGCAAAAAAAACTCACTTACTAACAATTCTTGCTGTTTTAAGTTGAACACTGATCTTCGACCCCAAATAGCCTCATCCCCCACACTTTTAGTCCATGCATAGCATTTGTGACCAGGCTTTAAAGTAGTAACTTCCATAGGTTTACGTCGCATTGATTTATCAGAAAATAATACGACACCCAGTGGCTTATTACCAAGCAATGCCAGACCTCTTAGTGAGCCGCGCAAACTGGATACGGGTATTATTGTGCGCGCATAAACTAGAGGTTCATTATCACAACACAAGTGTACTTCACGGATTATAGCGTGATTACGCGGACTCATACCTAATGCAGATATTTCATCTGGTGTCGGCGTAGCACGTTTTATAGCGATCACTTTAACTGAAAACTCTCCATTACAGTGCTCTATAAGTCGCGAAGTTAATGAACCTGAATCAAACAGCCAACGCTTAAATTTTTTATTTAACGACTTACTTAAGAATCGTTGTTTTTTACACCAGTTGAGTCGAGTATGATATCCAGACATCTATATATTATTTATGCGTTTAAGTTGTTTTACTCTCATCTCAACTTCATTCGAAGTCGAGGTTGTCGAAAAAACAGTTACAGTATCGTTCACAACCAGTTTCTCAGCACCTGTTTAAGCGCATCTTGTTTAACGGGCTTTGCAACGTAATCATCCATGCCCGCTTGTATACATTTATCTTTATCTCCTTCCATGGCATTAGCCGTCATTGCTATTACTGGCATGCGCTTCGATGAATTCACTTTTTCAAACTCTCTTATCGCTTGTGACGCCTCATAGCCATCCATTACGGGCATCTGACAATCCATTAACACTGCATCAAATTCATGTGGCTGCTTAAGCCTTGTCACAGCCTCTTCACCGTTAACCACCACTTCATAACTGATGCCTATTTTTTCCAGCATTTTTTTCGCAATTATTTGATTTACTGGATTATCTTCTACCAATAACACATGGCCTTTTAACGCCTCAATTGATTCAACCACTTCTTCTGCTTGATCAGGTAACATCTTTTCATCTGGAATTTCGAAGGCTATTTCTATCCAGAAACACGCTCCTTTTCCTTCCTCACTATCCACACCTAAACGGCCGCGCATTAAAGTGACCAACTGACGCACAATTGCCAAACCCAATCCTGTTCCGCCATATTTACGTGTGGTTGATCCATCAGCCTGTGTAAACGAATTGAAGAGTTTACGCTGCGCCTCTTCGCTTATACCTATACCAGAATCAATTACTTCTATTCTTATGCGTACTATTTTTTCTGTTTTTTCTAACACCGAAGCTTTAACAGTCACATTTCCATTTTCTGTGAATTTAATAGCATTGGTTAATAGATTAGCTAAAATCTGACGAATACGAACTGAATCGCCCTTAATAGCCGGTGGAATTTCTTTGTCCAGATCAGAAAGCAATACAACTTTTCGCTCATCTGCACGCTGGCTTAACAATACGGTTAACTCTCTCACCAGACTAGTCAGATTAAATGATATATATTCTAACTCCAGTTTTCCGGCTTCGATTTTTGAAAAATCTAAAATATCATTTAGCAATGACAAAAGGGCCTCTCCCGAATTGTAAGCGATACTTACATACTCACCCTGGCTGTCCGTTAATTTTGAATCATGCAACAACTGAAGCGTCCCCAATATACCATTCATTGGCGTACGTATTTCATGGCTCATGTTAGCCAAAAACTCACTCTTGGTTTTGCTTGCGGCCTCGGCCGCCTCTTTAGCACTTTTCAGTTCCTTTTCTGCACGCTTACGCTGTTCTATTTCGTCAGCCAATTCTTCGTTTAGATCTTCAGTCTCATTTTTTGCGTTACTCATAAACTTAATTAAAGATTCATTATGGTATCGAAGCTCTAAAGAATCTAAAATACGCTTATTGATACGCCTGCCCATAGCTATCATCACAATAACATAACCCATTATAATGAAACCTAGTGCAGTATATTCTCCGCCCTGCATATAAAGGCTGAACATTAATGGCGAAACTACTAAAATCAGATATAACACATATAGCCGTAGTATTGGCGACATGACTGAAGCGCCGCCCGATGACATACCTGCAATAATAAAACCAATTATCACTTGCTGAACAGGCTCATCTGAAAACATAAAATAACCAGTTAGCCCCCAACCTGCCCCGGTCATTAAAATAGCTAGCAAATAGAATCGATAAAGCAATTTATTGTCAATTCCATTTGCTCCTTGCCTCGCAAACCTCATTGACATAAAACCACGACAAACTGATAGCAACAGCATAAAACCAAGCCAAGTAACAATTAGATCATGCGATTGCTTTGACCAGAGTAAAACAGCCAACAATATCGATATTACGAGACTGACATAATTACTAACAACCGCATTTTCCTCAACCAAACGAAGTTGTTCACACCATATTTTCTCGCGGTGCTTATTATTTTCTAATTGTTCACTATTTTTGCTAATACCCAGCATTTCACCATTCTTATGATTATTATATAAAGTGAATTTAAAGCATTTCACTATATTAGATATAAAACCTAACAACTTCTTTATAAATAGACGAATTCTTACATCTTAGCCAGTACACCAGTATGCCTTGATTATATCGGTTCTAAAGATTTCTAGTTTATAAATGACCCGCTTATACTCAGCGATTTATATAGCCCATATAAATCGCCATTATCCTATATTTACAAACTGTTGCGCCCTACCAATCCACCTCTGAATCAGTTTATCAACCGATTTCGGTTGATCCTTAAGTAGTCGCCCTGCAACTTCTTTAACCTCATCAAGTAAATATTCATCACGTACAATATCTGCAATTTTAAACTGTACCAGACCTGTTTGTCTGGTGCCCAAAACTTCTCCTGGACCGCGTAATTGCAAATCCTTACGCGCAATTTCAAAACCACTGTTTGTTTTACGCATAATTGCTAAACGCTGTTTGCCATTTTCACTTAGCGGGCTTTTAAACATTAGAACGCAATGGCTTGCCTCCTTACCTCGACCAACACGTCCTCGCAACTGATGAAGTTGAGACAAACCTAAACGCTCGGCATTTTCAATTATCATTAAGCTAGCATTTGGCACATCAACACCAACTTCTATAACTGTAGTCGCCACTAACAGCTGAATTTCTCCCGCCTTAAAGCGCTGCATGATTTGCTCTTTCTCTTGAGACTTCATCCGCCCATGAATTAAACCAACAGCTATACCAGAGAGCATCTCCTGTAATATCTCCGCTGTATCCTCTGCAGCCTGGCACTGTAGCGACTCCGATTCCTCTACTAACGTACACACCCAATATGCCTGCTTACCTTCTGTACAGGATTTATATATACGGTGTAGAATTTCTTCACGACGCTCTTCGGGTATAACCACTGTTGTTATCGCTTTACGTCCAGGCGGCAATTCATCTATTACTGAATAATCTAAATCAGCATAGGCCGTCATCGCCAGACTACGCGGAATTGGCGTTGCAGTCATAATAAGTTGATGTGCTAAACAATGATTTTTTTCTTTGCTATTCTTATTATGTGCTTTATGCGCTAACGCCATACGCTGCTGCACTCCAAACCTGTGCTGTTCATCCGTAACCGCCAAAGCCAGTTGCTTAAACTCCACCTCATCTTGAAACAATGCGTGGGTACCTACCGCAACTTGTGCTTCACCACTCTTTAACTGCTGCAAGACGATCTGCCGCTTTTTCCCTTTCAATTGACCTGACAGCCACACCACTTTGATATCAAATTCGTCAAACCATTTTGTGAAATTTTGCAGATGCTGCTCTGCTAAAATTTCTGTTGGCGCCATGATAGCCGCCTGCTTACCAGACTCAATGGCTTTCAAACAAGCCAGAGCCGCCACTACTGTTTTTCCTGAACCTACATCACCCTGCACCAGCCTCATCATTGGTACACCTGATTCTAGATCCTGCAGGATTTCCTGATTTACTTTTTGTTGCGCTTTAGTTAACTCGAATGGCAACGATTTAATAAACCTGTAAAGCAAATGGTTTTCACTTTCCAGCTTAGCCGCGGGATGCCGCCTGTTTTTAGCGCGCGTTGTTTGTAAACTTAAATGGTGGGCTAGCAGTTCTTCAAATATCAATCTCGTTTGCGAGGCATGTTCAGCATTTAATAATTCATTAAGGTTTGCATTTGCCGGTGGTCGATGTACATATCGAATGGCATCTGCCAGAGAATAATTTGCATCTTGTGAAAAAAAATTCTGTAATAAATAATCTGGCAGTAATGACGTTGAATCTAATAAAGCCAAACATTGACTAGACAATCGCCGTAATAGTATCTGACTCACACCATCCGTAGTGCGGTATACAGGTGTTAAAGAGTCATCTTGTATAGGCGGGGACTGCTCGCTGATCTGGGTATATTCTGGATGTACAATTTCCAGACATGATTTACCCAATCTTACATCACCGAAGCAACGCAATTTAGCTCCCGCGCTTAATGCTTCTTGTTGCTGCTTATTAAAATAGAAAAAACGTAATAGTACACTACCTGTCCCATCAGTTAGGTGCACTAGTAGAACGCGTCGACGCTTGCCCGATCGCGTAAAAGAAATATCTGCATAATCAATTTCACCTTCAATCAATGCAGACTGTCCCTGATGCAGCGAACCTATTGGAACGATACGTGTGCGATCCTCGTATCTGAATGGCAAATGAAACAACACATCCTGTATTGTTTGCAAACCGATTTTACTCAGCTTTTCGACAAGCTTTGGGCCAACTCCTTTTAATTGAAGCAATCCGTCATCATGCATCGCTGTCCGCGTAGTTGTCACCGATCAATACCGACAAATATTAGTGTTTTACAGCTCGAGTATTGCATCCATTTCGACTGGTACATCTTTTGGCAATTCTTTTACACCTATGGCTGCACGAGCAGGATACGGTTCTTTAAAATACTGCGCCATCACTTGATTAACCGTCGGGAAGTTACTTAAATCCGTAAGAAAAATATTTAACTTCACTACATTTTCAAATGTACCACCGGCTGCTTCTATAATGGCCTGCATATTTATAAACACCTGATGAATCTGCTCTTCTACTGAGCCATCAAGAACTTCCATTGTTTCCGGTATCAAAGGGATTTGCCCGGAGATATAAACCGTGTTATTTACTTTAACAGCTTGTGAATATGTACCAATTGCTTTTGGTGCTTTATCTGTAAAGATGATTTCTTTTTTCATAATTAAGCTTTATAAATTGTATAGATTATTAATTAAATTTTATACGCGCTTACTGAACCCGCAGTATACGCATTACAGAACGTACTCGCCTTAAGCGGCGCATGATACTAGCCAAATGATTGCGACCATTCACCGCTATAAGGAATGTTATATTAGTTGAAAGACCATCTTTATCTTCAACTTCTACATGCTCAATATTAGCTGCCTCATCAGAGATAATAGTTGCCAATCGAGCCAATACACCGCGCTCATTTTGCACATATAAACTTAACTGACAAGAGTATTCTCCGCTTGCTTCATCGGCCCATTTCACATCAATCATATTGTCACTTTGCATTCGCTCATTAACAATATTTCTACAATTGGTTTGATGTATTACCAGGCCACGACCTTTACTTAATTTACCAACAATTTGATCGCCCGGTATAGGATGACAGCACTTACCATAGGAAACCACCATACCCTCAGTACCTTGAATAGCGAGTGCAGGACGCCCCGGATTCAAGTCCGTCTCGGTATAACTTTCATCTAGCTCCGCATCACCTTCAAGCAATCTTTTTACAACCAATCCTGCCGGTCGATTACCCATACCTATATCTTCAAGCAATTGATTTAGCGAGCTGAATCCATATTCTTCCAGCAAGGGCTCAAATAGATCTTCCTGCATTTCTTCCAGAGTTATATTCTTGCCTAATAAAATACGTGATAATAATCTTCGGCCTTGGGAAACAGCATCTTCAGAACGCGTACTCTTCAGATAATTTCTTATGTTTGCCCTGGCCTTTGCTGTTACGACAAAGTCTAACCAGCCTGGATTCGGATGAGCGCCTGCAGAGGTAACTACTTCAATAGTTTGCCCGCTATATAGAGGAGTATCTAATGGTGCAAAACGATGATCCACTTTACATGCGACACATGTATGACCTACGTCTGTATGTACGGAATAAGCAAAATCAATAGGCGTAGAATTTTTTGGTAATTTAACAATATCACCACGTGGCGTGTATACGTATAACTCATCTGGAAACAAATCAACTTTTACATTTTCTAAAAACTCAACTGAGTCACCCGCGGACTGCTGCATTTCCAGAAGACCCGTTAGCCATTCTCGTGTACGACCACCAACATCCACGTCTGAACCATCTCCGCCTTCCTTATACAACCAATGAGCTGCAATACCTGTTTCGGCAAAGTTATCCATTTCCAAAGTACGCACCTGCACTTCGATGGGAATAGCATGCGGCCCAAACATAATTGTATGCAAAGACTGATAACCGTTCTCTTTTGGTATTGCTATATAGTCTTTAAATTTTCCGGGGATCGGTTTAAATAAATTATGAACAGCACCCAATACTCGATAACAATCATCTACTGAATCTACAATCACTCTCAGACCATAGACATCAAATATATTCTTATACGACAATCTTTTTTGTCGCATTTTTTTGTACAAACTATACGGGTGTTTTTTACGCGCACTAATATTTGCATCAATACCAAGTTCATCTAAGCGAGACGTCAATGCATTATTAATTTTCTGAATAACTTCTTTGCGATGACCTGCCTCTTGCATCATGGCATGTTCCAAAATGCGATAACGCATTGGATACATAGCAGCAAACCCCAAGTCCTCCAGCTCTAATCTTAAGGTATTAATACCTAATCTACGTGCGAGTGGCACATATATATCCAGAGTTTCTTTTGCAATACGGCGCTTCTTTTCTGGGCGCATTACGCCCAAAGTACGCATATTGTGCAATCGATCAGCAAGCTTAATCAATATGACACGAATATCTTTCGCCATCGCCATTAATACTTTTTGTATATTAATGGCTTGCTGTTCTTTTTTATTTTTAAATTTGAATTCAGTGAGCTTGCTTACGCCATCAACCAGTTCTGCAACATCATCACCAAATTTTTCGGCAACTTCTTCTTTAGTCGCAGGTGTATCTTCAATAACATCATGCAGAATTGCAGCACATATGCTTTTTGAATCCATGTGCATTTCAGCCAAAATACGCGCAACTGAAATAGGGTGATAAATGTAGGGCTCGCCGGTTTGACGATATTGACCCTCATGGGATTGCGCACCAAACAAATAAGCCTGGTAAACTGTCTTCACCTGATCTTCATTCATATAGTCTTCGACTATACGACAAAGATCAGAAATCAAAAATCGGGAGGGATCCCCATATAAATCCTTTACATCGATCGGGGGTTGATCAGGATTTATAGCCATATGCTGGATTACATTTCGTTGCTAATTTCATTTTCTGAAATAGCCGCTGGTCTCATGTTTAATGCTTCGTTTTTATCTTCCAATACTTCTGGACCAACCAGACCTTCTGAAATTTCACGCAATGCCAATACAGTTGGCTTATCATTTTCAACTTCAACCAATGCATCTGCACCCATCGCGATTTGGCGTGCACGCTTTGCTGCAACTAAAACCAAATGAAAACGATTATCTACATGGGGCAAACAATCTTCTACTGTTAAACGTGCCATTCTTATTACCTTTTATTTCATTAATTCGATTAATAACTTTTCTAAATTACGCTCTTGGTGCATCTGACGTAACCGATTAGTTGAAAATATACAGCCTA
>Ga0316204_10001744_pt1 | contig 55342 bp, 50 predicted proteins | sample 6monrhotite_MG_2_FD_205661 | JGI IMG/M metagenome (GOLD analysis project Ga0316204, IMG submission 205661) | Microbial mat bacterial communities from mineral coupon in-situ incubated in ocean water Damariscotta River, Maine, United States -... | ecosystem: Environmental > Aquatic > Marine >... | reverse complement strand
TACCAAGTGGTACAATAAAACTGTTTTGTTATGACTTTTGAAAATATGTTCGCTCATGTCATAATCATATCACTTATTGAACATTAACTCCAACCGACCCAAGGGTCGGGGAAATCTTTTCGATTATTAGCGTTAGAAACTTTATCGCACATGATTATGATGGAATAAATTTAGCAATAATTGAAGATGACCTAAGAAAGAACATGCCAAGATTACAAAATATGGTTAATAATATTTTAGAATCTACAAAATAATTTATTCAAATTCAAGATTGTCCATAACACTTTGTGAAAACATATAATCTCTTCTAGACCTAATCCTTATAAAGGTGATCCTGCCTTACAAGCTAGTTTTAAAAAAATGGAATCATAGAATCTCTACCACCTACTATACATAAACCACTTCGACTCTTCTTTACTGATGAGATGCGTTATGGTCTTATGAGTAATGTGAGACGAAGTTGGTCACTAAAAGGAGAACGTACTGTCGTTGGCAACCAACAAGAATTTGCCAATAGATATTTATATACAGCAATTGACCCAATAAATGGTGAGTCATTCCATTTGATGGGATTTGATGATGCAGCGACGCTACAGACTCATGCATTTTTAGGAGCACTTCAAAAACAATTTCCAGATGACCATATCATTGTAGTTTGGGATCGCGCACCATTTCATAAACCTAAATCACTACAGCGTACGAATATGACACTCATCTCTCTTCCTTCTTATTCTCCTTATCTTAATCCTGTTGAACGTTTTTTTGGAGAGATGGTATAATCTATTTTTCCACTGATATGTAGAAGGTTTATATGGCATTGTCAAGGAAATTGGACTTGTATCATTAGTATAATTAAAGCCGTAAATATTGCTCTCATTTTCAAAAAATAGTTGACTAACTTTACTATTTTGAACTAGGACATCAATATTTTTCATACATATGAACCTCTAAATGATATATATAGTTATCATTACAGCAGTTTATTTACGAAATATATTCTATATTTATCATTTGTATTAAAACCCATGTATCATAGCTACTGGAATTCCAAATAATGCACCATACCCACCATATAAAATTAGCCTATCAAAATATATTTTTGCAAAGGAGTTGAACATCTCTTCTATTTCTGATGGATGCATGTTATTTATTTCTCTCTCTATTACATCTTTAAAGTCGATTGATTCCATCAAGCAATCTGCATTTTCTAACACACTATCATATGCGCTCTGTAGTAAAATTTTAATAAAAAATTCTTTTGTTTTCTCATCTGTTGCTCTATTTAAATCTTTTAGTATTACCTCTATTATAGGTTTTAGTGCATCGTCAAAATCTTCTTGAAATGATTTTTCTAGAAGTACTTTTTTTAGACTATTACTTATGTCATCTTTTAATATATCTAAATCAATAATTTCATCTATTTTTTTAGTGCCAAGCTTATGGAGAAGTTCATTCATGATTTTTTTACTATAGACTTCATATGTATCAGAATTTATTAACTTCTCTTTACTCTGTTCAATCCAAGACATTAACATTTGTGGTTTTACTCCACGAACTAAGTCTCTTACTTTTTGAGTTAAAAGAAGAGATGTTGAAATATCAACTGCTAATTCTGTAGCACTTGTTTGTAGCTTCTCACGCTCTTTATCATAATATGTACACAGATATTTAGCACTTAAATTTATCTCTTTAGAAAATCTAGACAATACATTTTCAAAAGTATTTAAATTTAGCATTGAAGCAACAGCTTTAATACGAAGTTTTAAAAGTTCATCCATAAAACTATGTGACAAAAGCTTTACACTCTGTTGCACATAACTATTATCTAAAACATTTTGAGCTAAATGTGTTAGATTTTCTACTTTAATAAGGCTATTTTTAATGCCGAGATTCTGAAGTGTTGTATCTGATAAATTTTCAACATAGACATGTAGTTGTTCATCCATACTTTGCTGTTTATGCTCATAAAAATCTATGAGTCGCTCATCTATAAAAATATCAATAAGACGCTCAACATCTGAAAATATACCAGTAAATCCCATTAGCCTATTTGTTAAAAATCCACTTTCTTCTTTTAATAGAGTTAAAATCTCTTCTTTAACATTTTCTTTATCATCTTTTAAATACTGCATACTAGCACTAGCCGCGTGAGAGAAAATCAAAGAGATGTTATTGCTAATAATATTAATCAAAGCACCATCAAATAGCTCACCAACTTTTTTTTGTGCTATGGTATCTTTATTTAAAAAATTTCTTTGAACAAAACCTACAATTAAATCAATAGTTTTTTTATCGGTTAATTTTGTATTTATAAAACCAGAAATTGCTCTATTTAATTCAACTTGATAAGCAGGCGTTAAAAAACTAACAAATGTATAGTTACCAAGCTTTTCATAACTATCTCCAAGTAAAGAAGTAGCAAGTATATTTAACTCTTTTGGCTCTTTTAAAATGTTATAAAGCCACTCACTATATTCATTAACCACAAAAGATATTTTAAGACCAGTCGCTTCTTGTATGATTGATGGCATAAACTCCAAAATCTCTTTTGACGAATTTAAATTTTGACGAATATTTTTTTGTAACGCATGAACTACAGAATCAAGGTCACTATTTAACTCATCTAACACCTTCTCTTGATTTATAAATGCTGGTAAGTCTGTCATACTAAAATTATCTATTTCACTCATAATTGTTTTTAAAATATCATCATGATGCACTTGAATATATGATGTACTTTGAGTTCCTAACATCTTTGAAGCTGTTAAAGAAAAATCATGAGAGTATTTTTCAATTAAAGATTCTAAAAAAGCGTACTCATCTTTTGCTATATATTCATGTAATTTAGTTGTTGCAACATCTTCAAATGAAAGTAATTTTTTATGCATTCCCTCTTTTGTAAGAAGTGACTTATCTACAAATAGTGACATATTTTTTGCAAATTTTGGTTTTTTCTTAGCTACTATCCCTGGTGTAAACGGCATTGTCATACCAGCTATTTTAACCTCTTTATGCGGTCTAAATAGCATTTTAAGAGCAAGTGAGTTTGTTACAATTCCAGTTACTCCATAAATCAGTGGAATTGCGATATAACTATAATTTCCCATTACAACAAAAGTTTGCAAAGAACTAAGCGTTGCTCCAACAGTTGCACCAAGCCCTGCTCCAAGCCACGTAATTGGCCCTAACTCTTCACCCATAAACTCTTCAACTTTTTCTTGCAACATCTTAGGACTAAGACGATGTAACTCTTTTTTAACCGTCTCGCTTACATTTCCCTCTAATAAACAGTGCAAGTTCTCATCAATGCTATAGAGTGTAAGCTCTGTAATTTTTTCAACACTATCTTCATAACTATTTATCTGTTTATATATTTCGTACACAGATAACTGTTCAAAATTTTCAAGATGTGTACTCTTTTGAGTTTGATAATAACCATTTGCTAAATTCAAAATAAATGAAGTCAAATTTTCATTTACTACTTGTGAAACTTTTTTATTTTTAACAAATGAATTAGCTTTTTCATTCATCATTTTTGTCATTGTCTCTTTTTGATCATTTACTTGATTTGTAAAAAATGTTTCTAGTGCGTTTGAGCTTTGTAGAAGATCTGAAACACTAAAACTTTTTGTACGCTCTATCTCCTCTTTTACAACAAAACGTACAATATCTGAAAAAGATTTTGTATATAAAAACTTCTCTTTGAAAATTTCTCGTCCATCACTAAGTAAAATCTGTGAAAAAATTGGGACAAGATCAAAGCTAGTGAGTTCACTTAATGGCATATGAAAAAGTTCATCAAAAATAAAAATACGAATTAAAGAAGATAGTTGTTTCATATTTTCTTTCATAATATCAGCTAACAGCTGTGCATCTATAAAACCATTTTTTTGTAACTCTGAGACTATGTCACCTATGCTGTTCTCTTTTAAAGTGAACATTATTTTTTCATGTAAAAGTTGAACAGCTTCTTCTTTATTGTCAGACAGATTAGCGAAACTCTCAAATCGTTCAATCAGAGAGAATTTACCAGAAAACTTTCCAATAAAAATATCTTTTAGTATGAGTTTTACTCTACCTAAAACACCACCCTTACTTAAGGTTTCATCAACAAGTGTTTCAATTAGTTCTTCAATATCATGACGATTTTTAAGTACCCAATCTAAAAGAAATTCAATTATAGTTGGTAGATGACTTTGTAAAAATGAATATATCTGTTTTTCAATCTCTTCATCTACATAATGTGATATTGGATGTTCAATACTAGTTAACATCTCAATAAGAGATTCTGAGAGGCTAACTAGTAGTGGTTGAGCCTCTTGTGAATTAATAAGGCTAATAAATTTTTCAATTATCTCATCTGATAGTTGTTGAACATTTTTATCTTTACTACCGCCAATTATGTCAAATAGTGAACGTTTTTTAAGATGATCTTGAAGTTTATAAAGAAGTTTATCAATTTTAAAACGTACATACTGATTATCCATAAAAGTGTCAATTTGCGCGTCATGCTCTCTAAGTTGCTCATGCATATGTGAAAGAATTTCATCAATATTTGAAGATATTGCATCAATTAATTCAGGTTCTATTAGATCATCAATCTTTTTGTTAGAAAATTCATCATAAAAACTTTTAACAATATCACCTATCTCATCTCCTAAAATCTCTTCAAGAAGATTAAAAATATTTTTAGATGATTTATCTATTTGTGCAGATGATAGTACATCTTCTAAATCGATATGATTAAGAAAAATAGATAGTAACTCAGAAAGAAGTTTAGGCTCATTCTCTTCTAAAAGAGTTTTATACGATTCATAAGTTTTACTGAACCCATCTACTTCACTTAATTTAATGTCAGGAGTTAAATTATATAAGGATTTATTTAGTAAGTAACTAACAGTAGTTTCTAAAGCTGTTTTAAAACCATCTTTTTGAAATTCATGCTCTAAGGTAGCATGATTTATTAAGTCACGTTCAACCAACGCACTCATATTTTTTACAAACTCTTCATAGTTATCTAAAATAACACCGCCACCAACTATAGGATACTTTTTAAAAAGCATCTTTACAGCTAAGACATTAGTAATGTACCCAGTGAAGGCTCCTCCAAATACATTAGCTAATACTTGAGCTATCATATAGTTTTAATCTACAAAAACTTTTTAAGAGCACATGGTATATCTTCGTGCAATTTCTTTTCCATAAACTTGTCAAACTCTTCGTCCATATCTTCTTTAAAGTTACCAATAGCAGCACTTACTTTCTCCTGCTGCTCTTTAATATCTTCATTATGTTTATCTTCCATGGAGTTAAGACGTTTATACATCAACTTAAAAAACTCTTCATTATCAGTCATTAGAATAATGTCTTTTTTATTTGCCCATTTTCTCTTCATTGTTCCATCACTCATTTTAAATTCAAAAATCACATTCTCGCTAGATTTTGAAGTTTTAAAAGATGGTACCTTATAGGCTAAGAAGTGCTTATAATAGTCATTATGCTTTTTTTGAATTACGTAATACATAGGTGTGATTGTAACAAAATTTCATGACAATTCAAAGGCTAACTCTTCTAAGTTTTATACCCATCTCTAAATGAGGAGTATAAGCAAACTGGTCAAAAAATGCCATTGATATAATTTCATGAGTACTACTTAAATATTCAACATCTCTTGCAAGAGTTTCTGGGTTACACGAAATATATAAAATGTTTTCAAACTCAGATGAAAGTTTCCTAATTGTATCATCTAAGCCACTTCTTGGAGGGTCTACAAAGATTGTACCAAAATTGTATGAGTCTAATTCAATATCTTTTAGACGATTAAATTCTCTCTCTTTAGCACTAGCTTTTACAAAGTCTTCACTACTCATACGAATAAACTCGATATTCTTAACATCATTAAGTACACAGTTTTCTCTAGCAGCTGCTATTGAAGGTTTTGAAATCTCTGTTGCTAAAACTTTATCAAAATTTTGAGACAATACTAAAGTAAAATTTCCAGCACCACAATAAAGCTCTAATAAATCATTTTTAGAGTTAAGACTTTGATCACTTACCCACTGGAGCATTGTTTGATTTGTATATGGATTTGGTTGAGTAAAACTATTTTCTATATAGATAAACTTATACTCTTTTTTATCTATTTTAAACATCTCTACAACTCTATCTGTACCAATTACAACTTTTTGTTTACGACTTCTACCAATTACAGCATCTATATTTAACTCACGACAAAGTATTTTTGCTTTCTCTTGCCAATCTTCATCTAGCTTTTTATGATAAATTAGAGTAATAATCATCTCTTTTGTAGTTGTAGATAAAAACTCAACTGCAAATAGTTTATGCTCAATCTCTAAAGAAACAATAGATTTTAATAGTGGTTCAAAAAGATTTTGTATCTCTTCATTTACAATTAGGCACTCATCAATATTAAAAAGCTTCTTATCTTTGTCATACATCGCATAATGGATACCAGCTTTATCATGAAATATTTTAAACTCTGAACGAAAACGAAAACCAGATTCAGGTGAACTGAAAATATCACCTTCTATATTTGTAAATTGATTAAAAAGTTTTTTTGTTCTTGTAACTTTTTCTTCTAATTGAGCATTATAACCATCTTCATAAATTTTACAACTTCCACACTGTCCAAAATGTTTACATTCCATTTTATTCCATTTATTTATTTAAACTAAATACTCTAAATATAATTTATGATAATTATAACATATATTGTGATATTATAGTAGAAATTTTATATACCGGACTATGTAATGCATAATATCTTACTTATAGATAACGATGTTAAAACATTAAAAAATCTAAAAGAAAAAATTAAAGAAAAAATTGATGTTAATGTTCTAATTGCAGATAGCTATAACAGTGCACGAACCATTTTAAAAGACAACAAAAATAGTATTGCAATAGCTATTACAGAACTATTTTTACCAGATACTGAGTATGGTAAAGCAGTGGACTTAACTATTGCTCACAAGATTCCTACAATTGTTTTAACAAATGCAGATGAAGATGAAGTAAAAGAGAACTTTTTAAAAAAATCTATTCTTGAATACATTAGTAAAGATGCTCCATATAGTATTGAATACCTTTTAAAGGTCATTAACCAAACTATTAAAAACTTTGATAGAAAAGTATTAATAGTTGATGATTCAAAAACATCTTTAGAATTTCTACGCGATGAATTAAAAAAATTAAATATGAAAATCTATGAAGCACATGATGGAAAAGAAGCTTTAGATGTACTCTATAAACATAAAGGAGAGATTTCTTTAGTAATTACAGACTATTACATGCCAAATATGGATGGTCTAGAGTTAACATATAGAATTAGAAAAATGTATAACAAAAGCCAAGTTGGTATTATCGTGCAAAGTAGCGCAGACACATTACAAGTTGCTAGTAAATTTATACGTGCTGGTGCAAATGATTTTCTACATAAGCCATTTCAAACAGAGATATTTTTTACAAGAATAAATAGCAATGTTGAGCTATTAGATCTTTTCCAAGAAACTAGAGATTTAGCGAATAAAGATTTTTTAACAGGTGCGTATAATAGAAGATATTTTTATGATAGTGCAGAAATTATGTATGCAAAAGCTAAAAGAAAAAATAGGCCATTATCTGTTGCAATGATAGATATAGACTTTTTTAAAAAAATTAATGACAAATTTGGTCACGACATTGGTGATATTGCCATAAAAGATACGGTGAAAATCCTTAAAATTAATTTAAGAAAATCTGATTTATTAGCTCGCTTTGGTGGCGAAGAGTTTTGTATATTACTTGAAGATATTTCAAAAGATGATGCACTTAAATTATTTGAAAAAATAAAAAATATATTTGAAAATCACATCATAAATATAGACGATAAACAGATAACTTTTACTATATCTATCGGTTTAAACTATAGTAATGAAGATAGTTTAAATAGTATGATAAGACACGCAGATTCTGCACTTTATACTTCAAAGCATAATGGTAGGAATCAAATAACTCTATATTAAAGCTATTTAATACTCTCTATCAAGTTTCCAATCAATAGATTCCATCCATCAACCAAAACAAAAATCAAAATTTTAAATGGCAAAGAAATCATAACTGGTGGTAACATCATCATACCCATACTCATTAAAATTGAAGATACAACCATATCTATAATCAAAAATGGCAAAAAGATTAAAAAACCAATCTCAAAAGCAGTTTTAAGCTCACTAATCATAAAGGCAGGAATTACGATACTCAAAGGTACTTCTTTAACACTTTGAGGATTTTCCATCTTGCGTATTCTAAAAAAAAGTGCTAAATCTTTTTCACGAGTATTTCTAATCATAAAATTTTTAAAAGGTTCGGAAGCTTTTTCAAAAGCCTCTTCATAACCAATTGTTTTTTCTAAATATGGTTTAACGCCCTTTTCATACGCTTTTTCTCCAACTGGTTCCATTACAAAAAAACTAAGTACCAATGCCAAAGAGACAAGAAGTTGCGTTGGTGGCATCTGCTGTGTACCTAGTGCTTGTCTTAAAAAACCAAATACTATTAAGATTCTAGTAAAACTAGTCATTACTAAAATAAGAGATGGAGCTAAGAATAGAAGAGTTAAGACAACTAAAACATTAAGCGAATTTACAAGTTGTTCAGGTTCAGTTACCCCACCAAGAGTTAAATTGACAGTTGGGATTTGAACTGTCTCTGCATTTAATGAAAATGCTAAAAGAAGAAGTAGCGCAATGGCTCTTATCATTTTTCCTTAACGCTTGTCATACCACTGTCTAGAACACTCTGTTGAGCTCCATCACCAGCAGCTTTTTGCGTTCCAAAAAAGTAAATGTCTACACGTCTGTTTTTTGCACGTCCCTCTTTTGTAGCATTTGTAGTAACCGGACGATATTTTGCAAAACCGGCAGTTGATGTTCTTTTTGGCTCAACACCTGCTAAATGTAACTCTTGTAAAACAGATATTGATCTAGCAGATGAGAGTTCCCAATTATCTTTAAAAGGGCTCTTAGGTGCTGGTGGCTGATCATCTGTATGACCTCTTACACTTATTTCAATATTATTTGGAAATTGCATTATGATAAGTGCAATTCTTTTTAGAAAAAGTATAGCATCTTGATTTTCAATACGTGCAGAGCCTGGTTTAAAAAGCAAATTTGCAGGCAACCTAATAAAAAAGCCCTCTTCTGCTTCTTCTACGGTTACAGCGGGTCCACCACCACCTTGAGTCATCTCTTTAATCTCAATTACCGCTTGAGCAACACGATTTACTTCATCTGCTGTCTCTTCACGTCTTTCTATTGGAGTAGCTTGCTTTAATCTATCTGGACTAACTTCAGCTTGTGTACCACCTTCTAAAACGCTAAGTGCACCTGAGAGTGAACCAATTGCATCTGATACTTTTTTAGCATCCATTGTTGACATGGAAAGGAGTAAAACAAAAAAACATAGCAGGAGACTCATTAAGTCTCCAAATGCTGCTAGCCATGCTGGTAGACATTTTTGACATTCACATACGCATTTTTTTCCAGCCATTTTTAATTACTCAAACTGACTAACACGCTCATTAGGCGGTAAAAATGAAAGAAGTTTTCCCTCTAGCGTACGAGGATTATCACCAGCTTGAATAGACATAATACCTTCAAGAACAACTTGCATAACAATCGACTCTTCATCATTACGAATACCCAAAATATTTGCAATTGGTGCACCAACAATATTACCAATCATTGCACCATACATCGTAGTCAAAAGTGCAACTGCCATTGATGGTCCAATAGCACTAGGATCTGCCATGTTAAGTAGCATTGCAACTAGTCCAATAAGTGTACCAATCATACCCATAGCACCCGCAAAACCAGCCCACTGATCAAAAACAAGGGCATTACCTTTATGACGTGTACTAGTCTGTTCCATTTCAATTTCAAGTAAATCTCTAATAGTATCTGGTTCGTTACCATCAACAGCCATAGAAAGACCTTTTTTAAGGAACTCATTTTCTTCACTATTTGCAGCAGTTTCTAAAGCCAAAATACCATCACGTCTTGCTTGTGTCGCATAATCAACAAGTTTCTTAATAAGCTCCATCATATCTGTCTGAGGAGGTTTAATGGCAATCATAAAGATTTTACCAAAATTCTTCATCTGCTCCATTTTGAAACCAATGAGAAGTGAACCAAGGGATCCACCAAAAACAATTAATACAGAGGGAATATCAATGTACGGTCCGATTCCAACTCCCATTGCCATTGCTGACATTAGAAGACCCATAATCATAACCAGACCAATTACGGTTCCTAAATCCATTTAAGGGCACCCTTTCTACATCATTTAGCGCCCGATTTTAGCGTTTAATTAGTTAAAAGCTTCTTTAATCTCTAAAAACACTTGAATTTGAATAACTTTTTTCAGAAATTTGTACAATAAATATATCTTTTAATCCACTGTTTTTAAATTTATTTACGCTTTCATAAAGATTCTTCTTAAACTTTTCTGCGCCGTATCTAATTACAAGATAATTATTAATATTATAAATTCTAGTTTGCTTCTTAATTTGTTGTGGTAGTTTATGAATAAATTCTTTTATACTTTTTTGTTTACTTGCTGTAAAAAGTTGAATTGAATAGAGAGTCTCGCTTTTTATATTTTCTGTTTTCAATGTCCTTTGCATTGCATCATCTTTATTATTTTTTATTACTTCTCTACTATTTACAAAACCTAATAAAAGTTCCATATTCTTTTCAATATTATCAAGACGTTTTTCTATTATATCTAGCTTTACGCTATTAGTACTACTTTGCTTCTTTGTAGTACTAATCTCTTCAGACAGTGCTTTAATACCTAATTTTAAAAAAAGTACTTGCATAACATCAGGCTTTTCATCTTCTGCATGCAAGAACAAAATTAAAATTAAAAAAGAGATAAATATTTTCAAACGTTACGTCCTAATTTATTATAGGACGCATTATATCATTATGGGTGATCAAGTGGTATATCTTCAATAACAACTGTCGGTACAGATTCTGAAGGTGCTGGAGCAGGTTCAGGAACTGGCTCAGGTGCAGGTACATCATCTACTACAACAGGAGCTTCAGCTGGTGCATCATTTGATACAGGTTCTGGAGCTGGTGTAGGTTCAGGTGCAGCTATTTCACTAAAGTCAATTACGTCTGCTGCTGGAGCGTCATTTTCTACTACATCATCTAACACTATCTCTATTGGAGCAACTTCAACAGGTGCAGCGTCAGGTACAACTTCAGTGGCAACTTCTTGAACAATATCTAAATCAACTTCAACAGCTTCTTCTGTAACTAATCCAGCAAGTTCTGTAGTATCAACTGCAGGAGCATCATCTGGTACAGAAATATTTTCAACCACTACATCATCTGTTACTACGTCGCCTGTTACCACATCAGAAGTAGGAGTTTCATCTGTTGTAGATACCTCTGATACCGTTGTCTCTTCACTTACTATATTACTTTCAATACTTGAATCTTGAACTGGTGCGTCTTCTTGTGGAGAAACATCTTCAACAACGTCTTGAGCAGCTATTTCTGCTTTTATACCATCATCTTTAACTTCATGTTTCTCTTCTCTATTTTCTCTTACTTCCTCTCTAGATTCATGTCTATCTTCTCTACTCTCTCTTGCTTCGTGTCTCTCTTCTCTGTTCTCTCTTACTTCCTCTCTAGATTCATGTCTATCTTCTCTACTCTCTCTTGCTTCGTGTCTCTCTTCTCTGTTCTCTCTTACTTCCTCTCTAGATTCATGTCTATCTTCTCTACTCTCTCTTGCTTCTGATTTACTATCACTGACTTCAGGTTTTTCTTCTTTAGCTTCTTCTGTCTCTTCAGCTTTTACTGCATCATCACCAGTGATAAAACTCTTAACAGAGTTCCATATATTACTTAGAATACCACCTGACTCTTCAGTTGTATCAGCCTCTTGTGTAGGTTCATCAGAACTATCTTCTTCATCTGAGTTATCATCCTCATCTGAACTATCTTCTTCGTCTGAGTTATCATCCTCATCTGAACTATCGTCTTCATCTGAGTTATCATCCTCATCTGAATCATCGTCTTCATCAGTTGTTGTATCATCTGAAGCAGTAGTATTTTCTGCATTGTTATGATCAAGTGAATCACCTGGTGCACCTTGATCCCCATTTCCAAAACCATTATTTTCAGAACTATCATCATCTGAACTATCGTCTTCATCGGTTGTTGTATCATCTAAAGCAGTAGCATTTTCTGCATTGTTATGATCAAGTGAATCACCTGGTGCACCTTGATCCCCATTTCCAAAACCATTATTTTCAGAACTATCATCATCTGAACTATCGTCTTCATCAACTATTGTACTAGTAAACGTACCTGTTGCTGTATCATAAGTTCCATCTGCAAACTCAACAGTCTCTACATTTCTAAGTTCATTAACATCACCAGTACCATCACTATCGCTATCTGAAGCAGCACTCTCAGTAACAATCGTATAACCATTGTTATCTGTAGTAATAGTGTAGTCTGCTTTATCTCCAGTGAATGTCACAGTATCTGTACCATCACCACCATCAGCAACCATATGATCATTTAAATCATTGTCATTTATAGTTAAACTATCATTTGCGCTTCCCGCCATATCGTAATCATCAAAATTATCAGTTGATGCATTATTCCAGTCATAATGATTGTAATGAGTTGTATCTGTCTCTCCTGTAACATTACCAGCAGTATCTGTCTCTGTTACTTTAAAGAACTCATTATCATTTACAGGTGTACCATCAAGACTTGTAATATCTGCACTCCATGTACCATCAGTTTGCACTTCAGCAGTTTGAACAGCATTATTACTTTCATCATAAAGTGTAATAGTATTACCTGTCTCAGCACCTGTTCCATACATTGTCATACTTGAGTGGTCACCCTCATTATCTACAATGTTTGTAATATCTAGTTTACCAGCATCACTAGCTGTTGTATCAACTGTAATTGTTTGTGTTGTAGTACTTGTAGAATCCATTCCACCAGTTGCTGTAATACTTAATGTATGTGCACCATCAGTCAGCTCTGTTGTTGTAATGCTATAATCTCCATATTTATCAGCAGTACCAGAGCCTACAATATTTCCACTCTCATCAGTAATTTCAACACTTGCATTTGATTCTGTGTTTCCTGTAATTGTAGGAGTATTATCTGATGTTATGTCATCAGTTTGTGAACTTCCTGTATCGCTAGAATTAATTACATCAGCATCTACTGTAATATGATTTGCCATTTCAAAGTTTGTATTTAACACAACATCCGCAAAATCGGCATCACCTAAATTTGACAAATCTTCAAGGCTAATATTTGTACCACCACTACCATCATTAGTAAATACAAAATGATCTTCTCCATCAGCATTTAACTCTGGTTGAGTATAGTACGTCGGTTGAGATAACTGTTCTCCATTAACTAAAAGGACAGGTGTATCGCCACTGTTATCAAATGTAATCACACTATCTGCATCAACAGCATCAGCACCATTAGCAATTACAAAGAACTCATAATTACCTGGTTCTAAATCAGCTAAATGTGTATCACCAGTCATACCATTTTGATTATCAATAAGAACTGTAGCACTAGTAGGATTTCCATCACTATCAACTTCATATATACCAACAACATTACTATATCCAGCACTTTCACTTACATAAGTAAGATCATTATTTGCACCACTAATATCAATAGATAATGTTGTCTCAACACTACCGCCTTGTCCATCACTTACAGTAATAGGCACAACAATTACTTGATTTTCATTAGCATCTAATGAATCATAAGAGCCTGAATCAAAAGTGTAACTACCATCAGAGTTAACCACTAAACCATTAGGAACATCAGCACCATCTGTTACAGCAAATGTCAAGTTATCACCATCAACATCTGTAGCATCTATTTGTCCACTAATTGTAGAATCCTCTGCCACAGAAACAGATTCTGCTACTACTGTTGTTGCATCATTTACAGCGTCAACTGTTACTGTTACACTCTCAGAGTTTCCTTCTGAGTTTGTATATGTAAATGTATCTGTTCCATTAAAGTCTGCGTTTGGAGTATATGTAACTGTTCCATCAGTTGTATTAACTGTTGTTATTCCGTTTGTTCCATCTGTTGCTGATACTAGAGTTGCTGTATTTCCATCAATATCTGTATCGTTTGCTAATACATCTATTGTCACTGCTGCATCTTCATTTGTAGTTGCACTATCTGCTACTACTGTTGTTGCATCATTTACAGCGTCAACTGTTACTGTTACACTCTCAGAGTTTCCTTCTGAGTTTGTATATGTAAATGTATCTGTTCCATTAAAGTCTGCGTTTGGAGTATATGTAACTGTTCCATCAGTTGTATTAACTGTTGTTATTCCGTTTGTTCCATCTGTTGCTGATACTAGAGTTGCTGTATTTCCATCAATATCTGTATCGTTTGCTAATACATCTATTGTCACTGCTGCATCTTCATTTGTAGTTGCACTATCTGCTACTACTACAGTCTCATCGTTTACAGCTTCTACAACTACTGTAGATATGTCATTAGAACTTCCATCAACAGATAAACTATCAAAACCACCACCGCTTACTTCTTGAATGGAAATTGTATAGTTTTCTCCACCTTCTAGACTAGAGTCATCTCTAGTTAAGATAGTAAAAGTAATTGATGTTTCGCCTGATGGTATTGTTACAGTTGTAGTTCCATCATAGTTCTCACCATTTACTGTGCCTTCATATCCTAATGTTACTACAACATCTGAAGTTGGTGTTTTACTTACTAATAGTGTATATTGAGCTGTACTTCCCTCATCAATATTTGAATCTCCAACTATTGAAATAGTTGCATCATTTGCTACAGGAGCTGGTGTTGGCTCTGGTGTAGGTGTTGTCTCAACCACTGGTGTTGGCTCTGGTGTAGGTGTTGTCTCAACCACTGGTGTTGGCTCTGGTGTAGGTGTTGTCTCTGGCGTAGGTGTTGTCTCAACCACTGGTGTTGGTGTTGGTTCAGGTGTCGGTTCAACAACTGGCTCTGGTATTGGTGTTGGTTTTGGCGTTGGTTCGACCACTGGTTCCGGTGTTGGTTCAGGTGTTGGCTCAGGTTCTTGATTAATACCAGTAATTTCTGTTTTAATATCTGCAATATTATTATCTGCACCTGATTGATTATTCCCGCCATCTAAAATATTAGAATTAGGTGTATTATCAGGCGCATTGTTAGTAACAATCTCAACTTGAGTATCCACATTGTCAACTATCCTTGCAAATAATTCACGCACATCACGTGTAACTTGTCCTACTTCACCAAAAGCATCATTATCGGTATCTGCTTTAATATCAACACTATCATTATTACGCTCTTCATAGTCTGCGCTATCATTTGCATTTTCTTGAGAAGCTTCATCACCTGCAGCTGTATCATCAAGTTCATCAAGACTTTCACCAGCTAAAATTGCATCTTGGATACTTGAAGCATCTACAACAGCTTCACTATCATCTATACCACCATTCATATAGACTGTTTCATCCAACAGCTGAGAAGTTTCGCCTTTAAGGACTAGAACTTGATCATTATTAAATTCAATTCTAATCATATCCATTGATGTGACTAAATCATTACTATAGACTAAGTCATTCAAATTAACCTCATCACCTTCTTGAAGCTGGTGTATCTCACCACTTGCCGTTTTTACAAAGAAAACACCATCAACATTTTGTACAACACCAATTACTTTAGTCATCTCAGATCCATTTCATAGCAGATATAGTATTCGTTACTATTATGATAACAAGTCTAGAGGATTAAAACAATTGTACTTTAGTACTAATTTAACTATTTATGAGAAGGGCTAGTGCTAATCTATCTTTTATTTGAAGTTTTTGAAAAATTGAGCTTAAATGTGCTTTAACAGTACGCTCGGTAATATCAGCATTTTGTGCAATAATTTTGTTACTAAGACCTTGTGATACATAGAGTGCTATTTGAGTTTCACGTTCACTTAATTTTTTAAGAATATCTTCATTATTTCTCGTTGGCATACCTGCAACATTCATAATCATTTGATTAATAAATTCTGGATATAACCATGCATCTCCACGTTCTACAACTTCAATAATCTCTTTTAAAGTCTGACCTAAAATTAAAGAGTTTGCATAAGCTTTAATTCCAAGTGGAAGAAGTTTATAACCCTCTTCAAACGATGGATGTCCACTAAAAACCATAATTTTATTATTATATTTAGATAACTCTTGTAAAACACTCAAATTATTTTCTTGTAGATGAAACATTATTATACTGTCATAATGTTTTGCAAAATTATCTTTCAAACTTTTAATTTTGCAACTACTAGGCAAAGAGTTTTTCCAATGTAACCTTACATTATTATTAGTAGTAACTGCAATGATGGTTTTCATATCACCTCTCCGTTAATGCATTTTGTTGAGCTTTTAATATCGGTTTTAATAGATAGTCCAATACACTCTTTTTACCAGTTAAAATATCTACTGTTGCTGTCATCCCTGGTATAATCATCTTTTTCTCCGAATCTTTTATGTCACCGTTTGCACCACCAAGATAACTTCTATCTGTTTTGATTCTAACTAAATAGTAACTGTTCTCTTTTCTATCTGTTATTGTATCTGCACTTATACGTGAAACTTCACCATCTAAACCACCATAAATTCCAAAATCATAAGCTGTAATCTTTACCATTGCCTTCTGCCCAGGGTACAAAAATGCAATATCTGATGGCTTTATCTTTGCTTCTATTATAAGTGTATCCTGATTTGGAACAATTTCCAATAAATCCATTCCAGGTTTAATCACACCTCCGACAGTATTTATAAATATCTGCTTTACAACACCATCAACAGAAGATTCAACTGCTGTCCTGTTAACTTGATCTGCTAACGCACTCTGAGTTTGCCCTATTCTATCCATCTCTGAGAGAACCTCATTTAACTCTTTTTTAGCCTCATTTTTAAAAATTAATCTAGTCTGTTCTATTTTACTTCTAATCTCACTTACACTAGATTCCATTCTAGGTAAAGAGATACTAGCAGCCTCAACCTTTTCTAGTAAATCATTAACATCTCGTTTTAGCTTCAAAAAATCCACTTTAGATTCTAATCCCTTACGAACAAGAGGTTCTGTTATTTTAAGCTCTTCTCTCATAAGCTTATAACTTCCCTTAAGGCGTTTTAATTTAGAAGTTGCCTCTTTTAACTCACTATCTCTTTGAGAAAGCTGTTCTTTTAAAACACCCACTTCACTCGTTAACTCCTTCTTATGACTTTCGTATAAACTTCTCTCATCTATAATAAAGCGTCCTAAATCTTTTTCCACGTCTTTATCAATGGTGAAAGGTTTATCAAGTGCTTCAGCTTGTAATCTTATTGATTTAGCATGTAATTCATTATATTTTGACTGACTCTCTTCGTAAGAACTTACAGATTTTTGATTATCTATCCTTAGTAATATTTCTCCTTTTTTAACTGTATCACCCTCTTGAACCAAAATGTCTGAGACTATCCCACCCTCTAAGTTTTGTATAACTTGAATATGTCCTGATGGTATTACTTTAGCTTCTCCACGTGTTATTTCATCAATATCTGCAAAATATGCCCAAGCAAGAAGCCAACTGGCCGTACCAAAAATAACCCAAAGCAGAATCTGATAACTCTTTGTAGATTTTTGTAGTACCGCGGAGCTTAAACTTGACATATACTCTAAGTCTTTCTGACTATAATGTACATTATGTGTAGATTGGCTATTTTCTTTCATTATGCTGCTTTCTTTTTAGGATTCAAGCGGGCAAGAACTTCCTCTTTTGCACCATCCATTACAACCCTACCTTGATCTATTACAAGTAGTCTATCTACAAGAGCTAACAGTGTACTTTTATGTGTTACTAAAATAGTTGTTTTATCGGTTAATGCTACCTTTAGACTATTTAAAAGTTTTAATTCTGTTGTATTATCCATAGAGTTACTAGGTTCATCCATAATAATAAGTGGATTATCAACTAAAAATGCACGCGCAACTGCAATGCTTTGACGCTGACCACCTGAAAGACCATCACCACGCTCTCCTACCTCCATATCAAAACCCTTAGGATGTAAGTTTACAAAATCTTCAGTTTGACTAATGTAAGCTGCTTTAATAACTGCTGCATCATTTGCATATGGTGCTTGAATAACTATATTTTCTTTTACAGTTCCTCTAAAAAGAGTAACATCTTGAGGAACATAACTAATATTTCTTCTTAAATCACTAGGATCAATCTGACTAATATCAATACCATCAATTAAAATAGTACCCTCAGTTGGTTCATAAAGTCCTAAAATAAGCTTCTCAATTGTACTTTTTCCAGAACCTATTTTGCCTATGATTCCAAGCTTATCACCATGATTAATTGTAAATGTAGCATCTTGCAAGGCAAACCTATCATCATCTGGATATTTAAAAGATACATTCTTAAACTCAATTTTACCAATGAATGCTGGGCGTTCAACAAACTGTTTATCTTGTGGTCTCTCTTGTGGCAGTTTTACAATATTGTCTAACCCCATATATGCAGTTTTTGATTGTTCAAAATTTGAAAGAAGTGCCGCTACTTGTCCAATTGGTGCAATTGTTCTTGATGATAAAATTACTATGGCGATTAATGCACCCATTGTAAGCTCTTTTTCTTGAATCATATAAACACCATAAATGATAATTGCAACAGTTGTAAGTTGCGTAAACATTTGAGTTACAGATGATATTGAAGCACTAAATAGTCTTGATTTTACACTACGCCTAGAGATTTCGCCAGTTGCCTCTTCCCACTTCCACTGCGCATGTGCATTTGTCCCCATAGCCTTAATTGTCTCAAGCATTGATAATGATTCAATTAAAATAGCACTTTTTTCAGCAGAGGCTTCATATGTGCTTTGAATACTTTTTCTAAGAGGCTCTTTCACTAAAAATGAATAAAACAAAATTATAAACAGACCAATCATTGGGATTATAACTATTGCTCCACCAAGAAGGTTAATTACACCCAAAAATATTAGAACAAAAGGCAAATCTATAAGTGCTGCAAGGCTTGAAGTTGTTAAAAAGTTTCGTATTGTGTCAAAATCTTTTAAATTATTTGCAAATGAACCAACAGATTTTGGACGAGCAGAGAGTTTTAAATCCATTACCTTCTCAAATAGTATTGAACTCATTATGACATCACTCTTTTTTGCAGCTGTCTCTAAAAAGTAGGTCCTTACTAACTTTAACGTTAAATCTAATACATAAACAACTGTAACACCAATAGCAAGTACCCACATAGTCTCAATTGCACTATTTGGAACTACTCTATCATATACATTCATTGTAAAAAGAGGTGAAGCTAAAACAAATAAGTTAATTACAAAAGAGGCAATAGCAACATCACGATAAATTGGAATTGAAAGCTTTAATGTATCCCAAAACCAGTGTTTATTTTTAGTTTCTAGTAGATTAGTAGATACATCTTTAAATTTATACTGTTTCTTAATTAAAAATGCAAAACCTATATACTCTTGTTCAAACTCATCAATAGGAACCCACTCCTCAGATTCTCCTACTTCTGGCATTATTATTTTGACATGAGTTCTTTCATCATTGAAGCGTTCAAGTATACATGCATTTTGATTTTTTAACACCAAAATTGCAGGAAGAACCAAGTTTGAAAGTTCTGAAATGCTTTTTTTAACAAGTCTAGAAGATAGTCCAGCTCGTCCAGCTGCACGTGAAAAAGCTGACTTTGAACCATGAATGGAAAAAAGTTCATGGTATGATTGCCCCTGTGCTAATGGCAGTCCTGCAGTTAATGCTTCGGCACTAAATGGTTTATGATATAACTTTGTAAATAGAACTAAAGATTCTAGTAAAGGGTCTTTTTTTGAAATTTCATCCATCTATTACATTCCTAATATTTTTGGTTCAGCTACTAAACTTCCCTGAAAATATAAAATTTCCATTTTTTTCAGTTTCTCTTTTTGATCTTCAGTCTCAACTGCTGTTGCTATAATATCTATATTTAAACTTTTTGTTAAAATAAATAGTGCTTCATTACTCATGCCTGAATCATCAGAATACTGTAAATCAATTAGATAAGACTTATCAGCTTTTATATAGTTTGGTTTTATTTTTTGTAAATAACTCATATCACTTGAATCACTTGAAAAATTATCGATACCAAACTTGTAACCTCTAGCTTGAACCATTTTTGCAAGTTCTGTAAAAATATCTAAATTTTTCAAAATTGAAAAATTAGATGACTCAAAACATAAAATAACATTTGATTCTGCTGAGAAGCTATATAACTTTTCTCTTAACCAGTGCATATTCGAAGCATTTGAGATAAATGAAGCTGCAATATTTATTGCAAGAGATTTAATATCTTTCATATTTTTAAGATGATGCATAGCAAGTTCAACAACATGACGATCAACATCATCAGTTAAGTTCAAATTTATAAGCATTGGCATAAAGTAACCAGCATTATAAATTTTATCTTTTTCATCAACTAAACGCAAATATACTTCATCATGATAAATTTCAGAATCATCATCAATAGTTACAACAGGTTGAACTGCAACTTTTAGCATATTTTCGTCCATTGAAGCACTAATCATCTTCACCCATTCCTCTTTACCTAATACTAATGAGCTTTCATCACTTTTACCATACTCTATTGCATGACCTCGTTTTACTTTTGCAGATGCTAATGTAAAGTCGGCTTTTGAAAATAGAGTTTTAGTCGTATCATCAGGAGTGTAACCAACTGCACCGATACTTATATATGAAACACTAGGATCTAATTCAGCACTATTGAAACTCTCTACAGTTTTATCTAGTATAGATTTAAAATTTTCCTTAGTATCATTAATTCCATATGATGGGATTAAAATAGCAAAATCAGAGTTATTCATTCTAGCCACCACACTATCATGCAACGTCTGTGTTTCTGTTTTTAAAATGGAAGCAATATTTTTTAAAAGTTCTTCTAGCTTAACAAACCCAAGAATTTTTTTAGCTTCATCAATACCATTAAAACTAAGCATCATAAATGAACCTTGTGAAACTTCACTATGTGCATTTTGATAATTTGAAAGTTTTATTAATAGATACCTTCTATTATAAAGTTTAGTTACACCATCAGTATAGAGTACTTCATGATACTTACGAAGTGATTCAGCTTCTTTGTCAAAAATCTCTTTAACTTTTACAATCATAGAGTTCATAGCGACAACAACATTTTTAAATTCAGTTGTAAAGGGAATCTTATCTTGAACAATAAAGTCATTTTGATTAATCGCTAAAGCTTGTTCCTCAACTCTAACAAGTGCACGAAGAATGATTTTAAGCAAAAGATACAAAAGAGCCAAAATTGCAACACTTAACATTGCAAAAGACTGTCCAATTTCAATAAGTGTCTGCCACAGTTGCAAATACGCATGTCCAGGATGGACACGTACACTTAGCTGTCCAAACATTGTCCAACCAGTTGAAATTTGTGTAGTTGCAAGTGGCGTTTGAAGATCAATGAAATCAATAAACCATGTTGGAATATCTTTTACAACAACAGGCTGTTTTTTCTCTACTAAAATTTTATCATCCATATCACGAAGTGTAATAGCTTCATAATAACCACGATCAAAAATTGCATTTATCATTGTTTCCATAGTAGACGTATCCTCATAATCTGCGACTGGACTAAGGGACAATCCTAAAGAGGTTGCTGTGTCTTCTGCTGTACTTAAGAGTTGACCTTGAACAAAATCATTTGCTGTTTTAAAGTTAAGCCATAAAACTGTACCTAAAATCATCAAAAGTGAAAATGTAAAAATCGCTGCTATCTGTTTAAAAAGTGTCATGTATCATCCTAGTCATATTTTATTACTTTGTACGTCATTCATCAGTTTTGCCCATTTTTTATTTTTCTTTAGAGCTGATGGAACTTTTTTACCCATACCTTTTTGCTTCGCAAGGTATAACTCATCCCCGCTAAAACTATAGACTGGAACCAAATCTGGACGTTTTGATGCTGGCATAATTTTTTTAACCAAACTATCTAAAACCAAAGGAACTGACTTTGGCTTTTTAAAATATGTCAAAACCATATGAGCTGTATTTGTCTTTTTATATTTTGCATATGTCAAAAATAGTTTTTTAGGAGATACCCCAAGTTGAACTAATGTAAAATATTTTGCAGCTGCATAATCTTCACAATCGCCCATATCTCTGCCTAAAAACTCCATTCTAGTAGCCCAATAATCTTTTTTTCCCCAAACTTCCATATCTGTTTTATATGGAACTTGATTAAAGTATTTATTTACAATAATTAATTTTTTAGCTTCACTCTTATTACGAAGTGCATTCATAATTTTTAGAAGTTTTGTTACACGTGCTGCTGCATGTTTACCATATTTTTTTCCAACAGAATCTATTGTTTTTTTAGAGATGAATGGTTCCACAGAAGCATATAAGAGTGTAAATGCAACTCCTAACAATAAAATCATAATCATTTTATTCGGCATCATAAACTTTCACATTACTTTTATGTGTCCATAAATCTGTTTTAGATTTTATCCATCTATTACCTAAATAGTAACCATCAATTTTATACCACTCACCTGATTTTTTTTCTGAACTGAAACGTCTACCAATGGATAGAACCATAACTTTTTTTCCAGCTTCACTATCACGTACAGCTGAATTGCGTATTGTCTCATATGTAATATTACTGTCTTCACTAAGTTGCTTTAGTGAAGTGTTATTCTCAAAGTGTTCAGGTATAGTAGCATTTATGTCATAACGAATTGGTAACTCAATAGTGACGTTATACTCCGTATCAAAAAGTTCAAGTTCATTTTCTGTGAACTCATTTTCATTTGTTTCATCTTTGTTCCAATAATCCCATGAATCACGAACTCTTACAGGTAGTACTACCTCTTCTTCAAAAACATTATCTTCTAAGTCATCATCGTCTTCACTAAATAGTGCTTCCTCTTCATCAAATATTCCATCATCTGCTAGAAGTGCTTCTAAATCATCTACATCAGATTTAATATTTTCTGAATCAAGTAAAGATAGGTTCAAATCACTTAGTCTATGATCTAGAGCTTCTAATGAAAGCTGAGCACAACCAAACTTATTAATCACAATTGTAGATAATGAATTAACACACTCATCTATACTATTTGGTACCCCATCACCATCGCTGTCTTCAATAATGGGTAGCTTCTCTTTTTTAACCATTCCGATTTCTAATAGATTATCAGCACGAAGCCCAACAGTTGGTTTAACATTAATTTCCAACGCACCACTAAGTAAACCCATAGCATCAAGCACTCTCATTTTTGCAAATAAAATATCAAAATTAACATTTATAAGCTTACTATGAGCGGTATTTAGTTCCGCCTCTGCATCAAGTAAATCAACAAGTGAACGACGTCCTAAAGAGAACTCTTCTCTATATGCGTCTAATGTCTTTTGAGTATAGTGTTCATGTTTTAATAAAAAATCTTTTTGACGACTAACTAATTCATATGCAGACCATGATAATTGTAACCCTTCAATAACTTCTCGTCTTAACTTTGACAAACTCTTATCTTCTTGATGAATTAAACTAAGCTCCTTTTTACGCTGAGCCTCATCTCTTCCACCATTAAAAAAGTTATAACTAAGTGTGACAAGTGCTTGTGCAGTCTCATCATTGCCGATAATTCCACCTTGATTTTTTCCCCATGTTTTTAAAAATTCCATATCAACAGATGGGTAATATGGTGCTTTTGTAATCTCATAAGATTTTTGAGCAGCTTCTAAACTGTACTGGGCTACTCTAAGTGATGGATTAGTTCTAAGAGCAATTTGTAATGCTTTTTCCATAGTAGATGGTAAATCAACCTCTAAATCTGGCATCTCGTACGCTTCAGGAGGAATAAAACGTCCAATGAAACCCTCAAATCCAAACAGTGCATCTTGGTAATTATTATTAGTAACAATGTAATTTGAGTTGGCAAGAGCTAAACGACCAGCAACACGTTCAAGTTCAGATAGAGGACTTGTTCCTGATTTCTGTCTCTCTTGAACTTGAACAAAAGTAACCTCATGTAAGTCTACATTATCTTTACCTATCTCCATCAAACGACTATAACGAAGAACATCGATATAGTTTTTTGCCATCTTAAAAATATGATCATTTGCAACTTCAACATAACTATATGCAGCAGAATAGACACGTTTTGTCTGCTTTTGTGCCTCATACTTTGTCTCAAAACCACCAAATAGATTTTGATTCATACTAAAGGTATTATTCATAACTTCTGAACTTCGTTTAGAAAAACCAGTAGATGAATTTTTAACCTCTTCTAAACCAAAACTTCCTCTATAGCTTATTGTAGGATAATAACCAGCTTCAGCAATTTTAATATCTTGAGAAATTGAATTAAAATTATTCAAACGTTCAATAACACTTGGATGCGTACGAACTACTTCTGATGCTGCATCAGATAGTGAGAGTGCCCACGTATATTTTAACAATAATAAAAATGTTATTAAAACTAAACGCACATATCTCCCACTATCTTATTTTGACTATCTATTTACTTAACAGTGTACCTGTTGCAATTTTCTGTACACCACCGACTGTACCTTGTAGAGTAAATACAGCACCTAAACTTTGAGCATTTGAGCCAAAAAATTTACCACTAAAATCACCATTTTGTATGAAAGCATCACTCTGTTGTGAAGTTGAAAAGCCATCAATTGTAAATGCATTTCCCTCAATTTTTCCAGTTAAATTATTAACCTGCCATCTCTGACCAGCTTGAGTAAATCTTACAAAAGAGCCATCTTGTAGTGGCTGTACAGCTCCAAAATCGAAAGTCATACTAAAGTCACCACTATCGATGAAATCATTACTACCCTCTTGTGCAACAATTCCTCTAACATCACCACTATAACTTTTTTTAACATTAGCAATCTGTAACTGTTCTATGCGTGAAGCTGTTGCTTCAATCCCCTCTAACCAAACAGTTTTTACCTCATTTGCACTAAATTGTGCTGCATTTGAAGAGCCTTTTAACCAATATCCCCATTTAATAAGGCCATCTTCACTAGCAAATGCACTAGACTTTACATCCGGTAACCCCTCTAAAGCTTTTCTTTTTGCTTCTGCTTCACTATCTTTTTTGACCTGATTTTTAGTGTCTTGATCTTTTTTGTCTTGTTCAACATTAACTGTATCTTCTTCTGTGTCTACAGCTTCCACAGCATTATCGCTACTACTAACTGTATCTGTTTGCACATCTGTATCTTCTTCTATTTTCTGCTCTTCTACTTGTACAACACCTAAATCTTCTTCAAGTCCACTAAGTTCTTTAGAACTAAATGAACGGGCAACAGTAGGTGCTGCATCTATTCCTACTTTTGTGATTTGACCCGCGTTTACACGAACAACTTCACCTGTTGAATTTGAAGTTACAGCAATTGCACCAACAGTACAAGCAAATGTAGTTTCTACATCGCTCACACGACCAATAACAGTAGTTCCACGTATTCCCATCGTTGCAGTTTTTGTTTTTATTTTAAATTTTTTAGGAGCAACTTTACCAATTTTCCCAGTAATAGATTTAAAAACACCTCTAGCTATACTAAATCTAGTTTTTTTAACTTTTGGTTCAAAGATATAATCTGAAATTTTAAAGTCACTATTTTTACCAAGTGTAATAACTGTATCATCTTTAAAACTAAGCTGTGCAACAGATTTCCCTATTGTTAACACTCTATCTTTAACGTTTAGAGAAAAACCTACAACTGCGTTAATGCTTTTTTCATTACGCACAATCTCTACTTGACCTTTAACTGCTGTTACAGTTGCAATTGATGCCAAAAGTGATGTGCCTAAAAAAAGTAGTAAAAAAAGTAACTTTTTCATAATTGTCTCCTAAAAATTCATATTCACATTTAATAAAAACTGTGATTTTGTATAATCAAATGGGTCATGATTTGATTTATTTACAATGAAATTATATGTTCCATTGAAACTAAATTTATTTGCAAACTGTTCGCTAAAGCCAACACCTAAAAGATGATTTTGATCACGTCTTTTAGATAAAAACAGTGTATCTTCATCACTAAACTCTTGGAATCTATAGCCATAATTTACATTATAACTTAAGTCATCAGTAAACCTATGCTGATACTGAAGTCTTAAATTATACGCATCAAAATCAACGTCTGTACGTCCCTCATTCTCTTTTTTCTCACTGGAATACCCAACTTCACCAAACAGGTATCCAGAACCAATTGAAGAACTTAAGCTTGTCCATACTCCAGTTTGCGTGGCATCTCTATCTTTGAAAGTTACAAAATTTTTAATTCCATAACGCGCCCTTAAAGATAGTATGCTCTCATCTGAGAGTAGATAACCAAACGATGGAGCTAACGCATAAGTGTCTAAATAATCCTCAGAGCCATACCATACTTTTTCGTAAACAACAGGAATATAATAGTTATACTTTTTTGTATAATTTGCGATTCCACTTTGAATGGCAGAAAACAGAATATTGTTTTCACTAAATTTAAGATAATGCTGAGAGTAAAGACTTAACCTGTTTTGCCACATAAACCCATTTGGTTCACCAAAATCATACGTGTGTAACAATCCTAACTGTTCAATATGTGAAGTATCACTATCATGAGTTGCGGTTTGATTGACATTTAAACCTAATGCTGGAATATTTAGTATGGTGTTACTTGAGGTATTATTTACATTTGTGGCATGTTGAACACCAACAGATAAAGAGCCACTCATAGTGTTACGAATATATTTTGGTTCAAGTGCTATTAAATAGCTATTTATTTTTTTCGCAACTTCTTTGGGTGGATTTGTATCTAAGACGACTTGAAACTCCTCTTTTGATTGAGTAGCAAGACCTAAAAGAAAAAGTACACGAGCATATTCAAGACGTATTCGTTGTTCATTTGGATAATAGAGTAAAATACGTTCATAAGCACTAAGTGCAATTTCAAGTTTCCCTGATTCAAAAGCAGAACGGGCAAGATAAAAGTTTACCTCTTTATTCGCATAGTCATCTTGTAACAAATCAGTAAATTTTTTATATGCCTCTTCATAATTTGCATCTTTAAAAAGTTTTAATGCTTCATCATAAAGCTCATTTTCACCACTTTTAGTAGCTATAACTTGCAGATATTTTTTTATTCTCTTTATTACAGCGCGTGGAGGACGAGTTTTACTTTTTAGTACCATTTCAAACTCTTTTGCAGCAGCTTTAAATCGTCTTAATAAAAAAAGTGTACGTGCGAGCTCTAGCCTTACTCTAGAATCATCATCAAAATTATGTAATAAAAACCTATAAGAGGATTCTGCTTGTTTATATTTTTTCATCAAAAAAGACGTACGTGCTAAATAAAAATGAGACTCTTTATCTGTAATATCTAAATTAACTAAATCTGTAAAACCATCTAGAGCCGCTTGATAATCTTTACTTTCAAAAGAGACATATGCTTTTTCAAACATAGCAGCCACATCTTTATCTTGAGCGTCCAAAGATGAAAAAAGTAAAATAATAATAAATAGTATATTTTTCACCTGAATACCAACCCACCTTATACACTAATTGCAAATATCATTCCATTTTATAATAATGTTACTTTAAATGTCGTTAAAGAATGTAAAAATATCGTCAAAAAGAGTAATTTCTAAAATATAGATAATTTAGAAATTATAATATAGACAAATTACTTTATGATACAATTCATTATTATAAAAAAATATAATTTAAGGTGATAAATGCTTGACAATATGAACTTCTATAAATTTTTACATAAACAGGTATTAATTCTTGTACTTTTGGATATTACAACAGGTCCAGGGTACATATATATTGGATTACTTCATGGAACAATATTACTTGAATCACTATGGTTTATGACTATGTTTAGTGTCTCTTTATGGGGATATAAACTATATAGAGATTACGCAGATATAAATTTAAATCTAAAAGAAAAAGAGAAGTGGTTACAGAAAGTAAAAATATTCTTATATATATCTTTTTCTTTGTGGACAGTTATATTTTTAATTTATACCTCTCGTAGTGACATAGAATTACATTACATCGCGATTGCAACACAAATTGGAGGCTCAGTTGTAGCTGCCACAATCTTAGCATCACAAAAAAAATTAGCTATTATCACTGTTATTAGTATGATGGCACCATTAATAATTTATTTCTTAATTATAGATGAATTTTTCACCTATCTACTCTCATTTTTTGCAGTTGTATTAAGTCTCGTTCTTTTACATGCATCTAGAAATACATATGAAAATTTAGTAAAAAGCCAATATCAAGCTTATCATGACTATCTAACTTCACTTGGTAATAGGCGATTTTTTATAGAACTTCTTGAAGATACTTTAAAACATGAAAAAAAATATACTTATCTATTAATCATTGACTTGGACCATTTTAAGACAATTAATGACACTTTAGGTCATGATATAGGAGATGCATTACTGAGGGAAGTCGCATCTAGAATGATTAAAATATCTAGTAAGTATAACAATAAAGTTTCAAGACTTGGTGGAGATGAGTTTAGCATACTTAGTGATTCGTATGATACAAAAGATAAATGTATTGAAGATGGTATTCATTTTGCAAAAACAATCTTAGAAGTCATAAAAAAAAGATATTTAATCGAAAAACATGATTTATATATGAGTGCTAGCATAGGTGTTAGCATTATTAACAATAAAAATATAAGTGCAACTCAGTTTATAAAAGAGGCTGATATCGCTATGTATGAAGTAAAGGCTAGCGGAAGAGATGGCATTGTTCTATTTAATGAAGAGTTATCTAATAGAGTTGAAGAAAAACTAGAGATTGAAAGACTACTCTATTTTTCACTCGATCACAATGAAATATCACTTAAATTTCAACCACAAATACACCATCAAACAAATACAGTTAGCTGTGAAGTTCTAGTAAGATGGGAAAACAAAAAGTTAGGTCAAATAAGCCCAGAACTATTTATACCAATAGCCGAACAGACAGGTTTTATTATAGAACTTGGTTATTTCATCCTAGAAAATGCTCTTATATCTTTAACGGAGTTGGATGAAAAAGGTATTGAGATAGATCAAATGTCAATTAATATAAGTATGAGACAGATGTTTCATGATACATTTATAGAAGATGTAGAAGGGTTATTGCATAAACATTTAAACGATAAATTACGCTCAAAAATTGTATTTGAGATTACAGAGACAAGTGCAGCAGAAGATATACAAAAACTTATAAAAGTTATGAATGTATTAAAAGAGTTTGGCATACGTTTTTCAATGGATGATTTTGGAACAGGTTATTCATCACTTAGCTACCTATCACAAATACCAATAAGCGAACTAAAAATAGATAAATCATTTATTTCAGAACTTAGTGTAACTGATGGAACAATTGTTAAAACTGTACTTGATGTTGCAAAAAATATGAATATTAAAACTGTTGCTGAGGGTGTTGAAGAACTATCTGAAAAAGAGTTCTTGATAAAAAATAATTGTGACACTTTACAGGGATATTACTACTCAAAACCACTAGATAAAAGTGATTTTGAAGAGTATGTTTTAAACTCCTCTCATAAAGTCTAAAATATATTTTTATACTCTGCTAAAAGTTTTTTATATATCTTTTCAAAATCAGTAGGATAGACTCTTGTATGTGCAATTGAAGTTATAAAATTTGTATCTCTATTAAAACGTGGTACCAAATGAAGATGAATATGTTCAGCAATTCCAGCGCCACCCGCAACACCTAAATTCATACCAATATTTACACCATCAGCATTAAGTGTTTTTTTTAAAAGAGCAACACCTTTTTGAGCATATGTACTCATTTTTAGCCATACTTTACTATCTAAGTTTTCAAGAGAATCTGTATGAGAGTGAGGAATAATCATAAAATGTCCTGGTGTATATGGGTATTTATTCATAACAATAAAACAGTCTTCATCACGGTATAGTACATGATGTTCTGTATCTAGTTCACTATTTAAACTAATATTACAAAACACACAACCTTTTTGCTCTTTATCACTCACATACTCAGTGCGCCACGGTGCATATACTACATCCATAATTTAACTCCTTAAACTTCACTTTTGCAATTGGTTAATTAATGACTGTGTTCTCTTTGCCAATAACTTCATAAGTTTTAGCACTTGATCTGGATTACTTAAAAATCTTGACATGAATGCCTCTTTTGAGAGTACCATCATCTGTACGTCTGTAATAGCTACAATATCAGCAGATCTTGGCTCATCTGTGAGTAATGATAGTTCACCGAACATCTCTCCCTCACATAGTTCACCCAAAATATGATCTGTCCCAGGCATTCTTGCTTGGACTTTTCCTTCAATAATATGAAATGCCTCTTGACCAATTGTTCCGCCTTCAATAATCAATTCACCAGCTTTATAAAACCAACGCTCATAATCATTCAAAAAATCATTAAACTGATTTAACTTAATAAAATTCAAAAAGAAATCATTGAGTCTACTAGATTCCAAAACCAAAGGTAACATTGGCACACCAGTATGAGGTTCAAAAAACTCTTTGTCAATCATACGAAAACCAATTCGCTTCAACAGATTACCAATCTTTGGATTAATAGGAGCTACAACATGCGTAACATCATTGGAAATAGCAAAATATGCGGACATTAATATCAGACCCATTGACAATTTACTACTACGATGTGCTTGTGAGATACAAAATAGCCCAGCATGCATTAAACGACTATCATTTGGTAGATGCTTACGAAAATCGTAATACTCATCTGCTGGTAACCCTTCTGTTGAATCAAGTGAAAGTCTAAAAGTTCCAACTACTTCATCATCCTCAGTGCTAACAACTAAAATTTTTGTTGATGGGTATGCGTCAAAACGATCTATTATTCTTCCATCATCAGTAGCTTGAAGTAAACCCTCCTCTTCAACAAAAACTTTATGGCGTAACTTAAACGCTTTATCTAAGAGTGTTGCATTGTTTGCTAACATAGTTTTAAAAGCCATAATTTATCTCTTTATTAAACAGATTCATTAGAGTATTGAGCTACTGCTATATACTCTCCATCATGAACATCACCACTAAACTTAGAATCTAAATAACTATCTCTAAACTCATTTGCTCCTGCTATTTCAAGTAGTTTATAATCAACAGTTGATAAAAACTCATCCATACTATCTTTTGAGCAGTTCCAATTTAATGGTTCATCTTTTATCTTTAAGTAGAGTTTCAATAGAGGACCATATGATGTTGTACTATTTGAAGATGGCTCAACTGCTGTAAATATAATTGTTGTCTCTTCATCTACAATTTGAGGTAGAGAGTTAAATAGATGCTCAATCTGTTCTAAATTAAGGTACATGATTACACCCTCTAAAATATACAAAGTAGATACATCTTTTTTTAAATGTTTTGAACTACCTAGTTCATCTTCTAGTTTTTGTTTAGTAAAATCTACAGGTACAAAATGAAGGTTTTCTCCTGAGTTAGTAAGAGCATCTCTTTTAATTTTATGAGTAGCAGGATGATCTATCTCTATAAAATTTACATCTTTGTACTTTTGCGAAAGACGATAAGCAAGAGTATCAAAACCAGCACCAAGGTTTATAACCTGCTTCACTCCATTTTCAATTGCTTTTAATGTGTACTCTTCAATATATCGTTTTCTTAAAACATAATGCAGAGTTATACCTGGCATTATTAACTTTTCAACTAAAGGGACTATGGGTCTAAACCACCAACTATTTAATTGATTAAAACGCTTTTTACCCTCATCTGAGTTTAAAATAATTTTTAAACTTGCATCTTTTAAATCATCTGATACCAATTTTGAATGTATATTATGATCAGCTATATATAAAACACCTTGTAAAACCGTAAACGCCGTCGAGCTTGCTTCATTCTCTTTCATACAAAAAATCCAAAATATTATATTTTTAAATAGACTTCTTGCAAAACTAGAAGGCTAACCTAAAACGGTACAATTATACATAAAAATAAAATAAACAAAATTTTTATAGTAAAAAAGTAACTATATTTGGAAAAAGAATAATTATAGCTAGTGCTAAGAGTTGTAACAAGATAAATGGTATAACACCTTTATAAATATCAATTGTACTAACTAAATTGTTTGCAGCACCCTTTAAGAAGAAAAGTGCAAAACCAAAAGGTGGTGTTAAAAAAGAGGCTTGTAAATTCATAGCAATTAAAATCGCATACCAGAGTGGATTAATAGCTAACTCTTCAACAACAGGTAGTAAAATAGGGACAACAATAAAAGCTATTTCAATAAAATCAATAAAAAAGCCAAGAATAAAAATTACAACCATAGACAAAGAGATAAACAGCCATTTAGAAAAATGTTCCCCAGAGAAAAAATCTAAAATAATTTCTGAACCTCCAAGCTCATTAAAAACTAAACTAAATGCAGTTGCCCCTATTAAAATCATAAAAATCATACCAGTTAATCGTACAGTTTTAAGAGTACTACTTGTCACCATTTCTACACTAATTGTTTTATTTATACTACTTAATATCAACGCTCCAGCTACTCCTACAGCCGCGGATTCCGTTGGGCTTGCAATACCAAAAAATATGCTACCTAGCACTGAAAGTATTAAAAGTAGTGGTGGGAATATTGCAAAAACTGCCTCTCTATAAACCTCTAATCTTGGCGTATTATCATCTACGATAGCAGGAGCCAAATTTGGATTTTTCCATGATACGAATAGAATATAGATAAGATATAGTCCAATTAAAAGTACTCCTGGCAAAATTGCAGCTTTAAAAAGATCTCCTACACTAATGCTCATAACATCACCTAAAATAATTAGCACAACAGATGGTGGTATAAGTTGCCCAAGAGTACCACTAGCAGCGATTGCACCAGAAGCTAAAGGTTTACTATAAGAGTTCTTAACCATTATTGGAAGAGCTATTACGCTCATCATAACAACACTAGCACCAACGATTCCAGTACTTGCTGCGAGTATTGCACCAACTAGAACAACACTAATTGCAAGCCCACCTCTTATACGTCCAAATAGTTTAGCCATAGATTCAAGTAATCTTCTTGCTAAATCACTTCTTTCTAAAATTAGTCCCATAAAGATAAAAAGTGGAACTGCCATAAGAGTAAAATTTTGCATAATTCCATATATGCGAAATGGTAAAAAGTTAAATACTTCAATGCCGATTTCTGGGAAAATAACAGAAAAAGCGATAGCAGTTGCACCAAATACAAATGCTACTGGAAAACCTACCATCAAAAGAGTAAGTGCTGCAAAGAACATTATAAGACCACTCAAGAGAGACCTTTTAATTTATTAAACGATTTTATAGTCTCACTTATGGCTTGCAAAACAACTATTGCAAATGAAAAGAACATTAAAGATTTAATTAAATAACGAAAAGAAAGACCTCCAGGGTCTGATGAACTCTCTAACTGAGATATGCTAAGAGATATAAAATCTATACTAAATATAATAATAAAAGATGAAAAAGGTAAGACTAAAAAAAGCATCCCAAAAATATCTACAATAACTTTTGTTTTTTGGCTAAAATGCTCATAAAAAAGATCAACTCTTACATGCTGATTATATTTTAAAGTATAAGAAATAGAGAACATCATTACTATATCAAAAAGATGCCACTCTAACTCTTGAAGAGCGATAGAGCCACTATGAAAAAAATAACGGGTAAATGCGTCATAAACAATCAATAGAGAAAGAGAGAGTAGTGTAAACCCTGCTAAGTGTCCTACCCACTCAGTGAATCTATCAATATAGTCTGAACTTTTTTGCATTAAATAAAATTGGGTGCATCATTGGCAAAAAGTACCAAATCTTCCTCTTTTAAAACTTGTGAAAGTATAACTTCCATTTGCGACTTCTCTTTTAAGATAATTTTATTCCCAACCTTTAAATTTTTATCAAAAAGTTCACTATTTAGGCTACCTGTTACAATTACAAGCTCAAATACTTTATTAATCTCTTCAATAAGACGTAAATTAAGCTCATCTGTACTCTCTACAAGCCCAGGAGTAATAATTACTTTTCGACCATGATGAAGTTTTGCAAGCTCAATTCCCTCTAACATTCCCTCAATGTTTCCATTATATCCATCATCTAAAATAATCTTACCACCAGCATCAATTCGTTCTAATCTATGTTCTACTGGTCTTAATTTTCTTACTGCACTTTGTATCTCTTCAATACTCATATGAAGACGTTTAGCCATATGAATAACTGCTGCAATGTTTTCTGCTTGAAATGCACCTAATACTTTTGTTTCAAAATCAACTTTAGCACCATCAATTTCTAAAGAGAAAGTTGTACCATCTAATGAGCGTACTACATTGCTAACCTCTTTACCATAAAAACTAACTCTCTCACGAGCCTCATTTGTAACACTATGGTGAACATAAGCCTGTAAAAGATTAAAACTCTGTACAATTTCTAGCTTTGTACGAATTATATTTTCAAGAGTTTTAAAATACTCTAGATGCTGAGGACCAACTTTTCCAACTATCGCATAATGCTGATTAAGTAATTTTGTAATTTTTGCAATATCTCCATTTTCACGCGCACCTGCTTCTACAATATATACTTGTGTATCTTCACTCAACTCTTCGTTAATATCTTTAATGATTCCAGCAAGTGTATTTACACTGCGAGGTGTTGCATAGACTCTATACTTATGAGCTAATACTTGTGCTAAAAACTGTTTAATACTAGTCTTTCCATAACTTCCAGTAATTGCAATAATTTTTAGGCTTCGCATACTTTTCAATTTATTTTGAGCTGCTTTTTCAAACATCATAAAAATATACCATTCAATTAACTGTGATCCCAAATATGCAATAGCCAAAGGCATAAACAGTCCATATACCGCGCAACTATCAGACATGTAACAGATGAAGTCTTGAAACAGAACTAGTACAAACAGAAGAGCTAGAAATCGTTTTACTCGCCACGTTAAAACTAACTTTTTATCAAGCCTATGGTTCCAAAGCGCGATTGAAGGTAAAATAGCAAAATAGAAAAATATCCAAAAATATTCACCAGTTAAGTGATATGCTAAAAATGGTACTAAAAAGTAGACCACATGCCACCAAACTTTATGATGTTTTAGCATCACACGTTCAATCTTATAGCTATACCATTGTAGATTGGTGATTAAGTACCAACCTAGTGATAAACTAAGTAGTAGATGTGTTACAAATTCAAAAATTGCGTTCCAATCCACAAAAATCCCTTATGCTTCAATATATGTTTTAATCTCTTGGGCTATTTTATCACTATGTTTCATAAAGAAATAGTGGTCGCCATCATACTCAAAAAGTTTTGAATTTAATATTTTTTTATTAATATTTTTTGCAGTATTCAACGGTGTAGCCGTATCATCTTTTCCCCAAAATAGAAGTGCTTTACCACTGTAACTTTCAAATAAGCTTGAAAAATCTTCATTTACTACCGTTTTAAACGTCTCATACATCTGAGGTGATAAATTTTTTCCATCATCTGATACAAAAAGTTTTCTAAATGATGTTATACCAAACTGTTTTAAAAACTTGTTTAAATATATTTTCATACGCACACTAAATGGTTTTGGTACTAAAATTCCTGAACTTCCAACAAGCACCAATAAATCTGGACTTAATAAAGTTGCAACTTTACCACCAAATGAGTGTCCTAAAATAATATTTTTTTTAATATTTGCAATTTTAAAAAACTCATTTAAAATATTTGAGTACTGAACTGTATCTAGTTTTATATCTGTTGTACTATTCCCAAAACCTGGCAAATCGATATATATATGTCTAAACTCAGATAAAAACTTTGCAAAAGATTTACGCATTAAACCTTTGTTACTACCCCAGCCATGAAGTACAATAAAGTCTTTTGTCTTATCTTGATTTAAAATTTCATAGCTAATATCAAATCTGTCTCCTAAAACTTCAAGACTCTTTTTTGCCACTACTTACCTTTTGCAGATGAAATAGAGTGTATATAGTCATAACCTGTACTAATTTTATCTTTTCTTGGTAGGTTCTCTAAGACATCATCTATAACTGAATTAAAATCATCAAAAAGGTAGTGTGCCATACTCCCAGGAATTGGGTTAATTTCATTTAAATAGACTTCGCCATCAACCTCAAAAAAGTCACACCGGATAAGACTACCTATAAAAATAGGATCATAAATTTTCTCAAATGTCTCTTTTATTCTCTTTTCTAAAGATTCACTAATATCAGCTTTAGACACAGCGCTTGTTCTTGAAAAATCCATATACTTTTTTTCAAAATCTAAAAATTCATTTTTTTGTGGTTCTTCAACCATTGAAAAAGTAAATTTATCTGTTTTACATCCAGCTAAATTGTACTCATTAACCCCTGCAATAAATGGCTCAATTAAAATTGTATCGTCATACTCAAAAGCAGAATCAAGTGCATACTCTAACTCATTCTCTACTTTTACTATACTAACACCAATTGAACTTCCAAGTCTCGCTGGTTTTATAATTACAGGCAAAGGAGTTTTAACTATATTAGTTCCACCGCGGTAGAGGACTTCGTAATCTAAAGTTTTTATACCAATAGATTCTGCATACGCTTTTGTCATAACTTTATTAAAGCTAACCATACTAGCTTCAACTCTTGGACCAATATAACGAATCTTAAAAAAATCAAACAGTGAAGCTAAAGTACCATCTTCTCCATCACTTCCATGAACTAAATTAAGCACAGCTGATACGTCAAGCTTTTTACTTCCAAACATACCACTAAACTCAAATCCACCATGAGATAAGCTCAAATGCTTCATTTTTTTGTATGAACCTGAACTAAAAGTTCCAGCATTCATATCTTTTTCATCTATTAAATAAAAATTATGTTCATCATCTAAAAAGATAAATATTGGGATGTAATTCAAAATTGATTTTACTGTTATTGCACTTACTATACTAATTTCATGCTCAAAACTAGCCCCACCAAATATTATTGCAAGTTTCACGAAGTCCCTTTATAGTTTTTGTAATTTTTTCAACGCAGCTTTTACAAGTTCAGAAGTATTTTCTAAACTAAGACCTTGAAGTGCTCTGTTTATCATATCTTTTTTAAAGCCTAAACTCTCTAATGCCATAATTGCTTCACTTCTGTGAGCTGTTTTATCTAACTCATTTTCTGATTGAATAACAAAACCACTAAGTTCAACCAATATGCGACCTGCACTCTTTGGACCAATTCCTACAACTCTCTTTAGTGATGTAATATCTCCAGTTTTTACAATCTGTTCAAAAGTTAATGGTGAGAATGTTGAACATATTGCAAGAGCGGCCTTAGGACCAACACCACTAATTTTAATTAACTCATCAAACATTGTCTTTTCATCTAAATCAATAAAACCAAAAAGTAGCTGAGCATCTTCTCGTATAATGTGAGTAGTATGTAGACTAACTTCATTTGAATTTATAGAAGAGCTTGTATTTAGTGATACCGCTACACCATAAATAAGACCATTAGCATTTACATGTAAAAGTGTTGGCTCTTTTTTTTCTAATTTACCTTTAATTCCTACAATCATGAATCTTCTGTAATTTCACTCTCATAAATCTCAAAGCGTGGCTCTTCTTCATCACCTCTTTCAATCTTTTTAACCATAAACATATTGTTTTTGCTTCCCTCCTTAGGAACAACTTCAACATCAATTTCAGGATTTAACATATGAAACTTAATCTCATTATGTCCACGCCATTTATCTCTATTCATAACTTTTGCTCTAAAGATAGAATCTTGAAAAGTATCATGTTGCATATTCAGAAGATTATCACGTTTATGTTTCTCTTCGTATTCAACTTTCAACTCTTTAATAATCTCTTTTAACTCTGCAAACTGCTTTAATTTAGAAACAAATGCAACTGGCATTGCTATACCACTACGCTTATAACTAGTAAGACGCTTTTTAATCTCTATCATCGCTGGCTCATTCGCAGATAATGTTTTAAGTTTTTTATCAAGCTCTTTTTTTATTCCAAATAGTTGTTTTTTACTCTGTTTAATCTCTTCTTTTTGTTTTTCTAATATCTGTGCATTCTCTTCAGATCCCGTGGGGTCAATCAAAAATTTATTTTCTCTACCTTGAAAAATTTTAATCTCTATACGTTTTGTAGCTTCAATTGTAACGTGAGAACCTATAGTGTCAATATAGACCTCTTTTGCTTTTATATTTCCACCAATTGCTTGACCAATTGTTACGACATCAGCTTCAACACTACCATTTTCAAGTCTCTCAATGTGAGCCTCTTTTGCATAAAGTGTCCCTTTATGCGTGTTTATTGTCGCTTGTTCTGTTTCAATCAGACTAGTCTGATGAGTTTGCCCTTTTACCTCTATCGTTTGAGAGCGTACGCTTGCACCTGAAGCAACATTACCTTCAATATTTATCTCTTTTGCTTCAACTTCCATGCCAACGCCAATTGCATCTTTATAAATATCTAATTGTGAAATATTTATAGTTACATCATTATCAATTCCAGCATCAACTGCACCAGTTGCTTTAAAACTAATCTCATCAACATCTACATTATCACTAATATCATATGTCTTATCTTCTTCAACAATATAACCACTACGTTTTGCTATATATTCAATCTTTTCATCACTCTCTCTTGCTTCAATATTTGAAGTAATTGCAAAAGTAGGTTCATGCTTTACAACTGGCTCTTTAGGAGCGATATATGCTCCTTTACAGTTACGCCCAGGTGTACCAATTTGAGGTTTTACATATTCCATTACAAGTTCATTCTCTTCAACACTCTTTACAAAACCTCTTTGAGAATAATCTATACGTCCAAACTCATCTTCATTCTGAACTTTTTTGTTATAGTGTAAAAGCATAGCATCATTAACAGTTGGTTTTGGATCATTAGTTCTTGCTACTACAAACGTATAATTATCTTCAAATGTAAAATCATCTGCTACACGGACTTGTGCTACTAAACTATCTATCCCATCATCTAGCATTGAATCCCAAAGACCGACAAAAAGACCTGCGCGTAACTTTTTATTGACTACTAAACTTTTTATATCTGTCTTCAAGTCACTGTAATATACAAGACGTGACCCAGCTTTGACAGTTGCCACAACTTTTGTAATAAGTCCATTTGCACCTATATTTAAATTAAATTCACTTAAATGTAGATTTTTCTCTTTTGTCTTAATTTCTACTTCATAAATCTGTTTTATGAAAAAAGTAGGATTTAACATAGTCTCTTTTTCAGTCAAACTTTTCATATCTTCATATTCGACTTCTTCCCACTCTATATCTTCAGCTTCTTCTTCAGTAGGTTGACTTTTTTCTTTACCTCTTTCAATTACACGAATAAAAGTTTGCGTAGATATAAGTTCAAAATCTAGTAGGTTTACATCAATATTTAAATTTTTTGCAGCAAGTTTTAGTTCTCTTGAGACTTTTTCAGTACGAACTATAAAAGGGCGAATTGAAGTTACTTTTTTACTTACTTTTTCCTTTTTCCCAAATACTGCCATACTCATTTACCTCAATTAAAATCTGTTCCATCTATTCATCATAGAATAAAAGCAATTATTATACCATTTAAATCGTCAAATTTTTCAATTTTTAATGTAGAATACGCAAATGATTAAACATATTTTTACAAATAGTGCTGGAATACTTGCTTCTCGAATTTTAGGGCTAATTCGTGACCTTTTAACGGCATCCATACTTGGTGCAAATATTTACAGTGACATATTTTTTGTAGCATTTAAACTACCCAACCTATTTAGACGTATATTTGCTGAGGGTGCATTTACGCAAAGCTTTCTACCAGCTTTTACGCGTGCAAAGTTTAAAGCACAATTTAGTGCAAGAATTTTCCTGATTTTTTTAAGTATAATTGGACTTTTAACTATAATAGTCCAGCTCTACCCAAAATTTATAACAAATATTATAGCTTTTGGATTTAGTGATGAATTAATTGAACTTTGTGCACCTCTTCTTGCTATAAACTTTTTTTATCTTGGACTTATTTTTATAGTAACTTTTATATCTTCGCTTTTGCATTATAAAAACCATTTTGCAACTACTGCCTATTCAACTGCACTTTTAAATTTAGCAATAATTGGCGCTTTACTTTTATCAAACGGAATGGAACCATCAAAGGTTGTTTACTATATGAGCTACTCAGTTATTATCGGTGGGCTAATGCAACTTTTTGTACATATTTTAGCTCTATATAAAGTAAAAATGAACACAATATTTTTTGGTGGTTTTAAATATTTACGCAATCAAAAAAAAGGTGTACAAGAACAACAGAATAGATTTTTCAAACAGTTTATTCCTGCTGTTTGGGGCAATTCAACAGCTCAAATTTCTGCATTTTTAGACACATTCTTAGCAACATTTTTAGCAACTGGAGCTGTTAGTTATCTCTACTATGCAAATAGAATATATCAACTACCACTTGCACTTTTTGCAATTGCTACTGCAACTGCACTTTTCCCATCAATTTCACGTCACCTAAAATTTGACAGAGTTGATAAAGCACTAGAACAGCTACAAAAGGTTTTTTGGTTACTTCTTACACTTCTATCTCTTAGTGCCATAGGTGGAATAGTATTTTCTGAAGAGATAATAATTTTACTGTTTGAACATGGTGCATTTACAGCAGAAGATACAATGAAAAGTTCAGTAGTTTTACAAATGTATCTCATAGGACTTGTCCCTTTTGGGATGGCTAAACTATTTTTGCTATGGCTTTATGCAGATGGACGCATTGCAAAAAGTGCCATTATAGCATCAATATCACTTGGCGTAAATATTGTTTTAGCATTAATCTTTTTTTCACCACTTGGAGCATCTGGTCTTGCACTTGCTGGAAGTTTAGGTGGGGTTGTTCTTTTTATTTTAAGTATAAAAGAGTTTGGTAAAAATCGCTTTTTAGGTATAATTTCTGACACTAAAAAACTCATAATCTATTTATCAATTACAATACTTATGGCTATATTTTTCACTCTCATAAAGGACTCTGTACATGACTATCTACGATTCGGTTAAAAAAACAAAAGTTACATTTGAACCTCAAAATAAAAAAGAGGCGCTTATATATATTTGTGGACCAACTGTTTACGATGATGCTCATTTAGGACATGCTAGAAGTGCGATTGCTTTTGATATGTTAAGAAGAGTTCTAATAGTTGATGGTTACAAAGTTACATTTGTAAAAAATATAACTGACATTGATGATAAAATTTTAAAAAAGATGGATGATGAGAATCGTACTCTTAAAGAGCTTACTGAATTTTACAGTAATTCTTACCATAAAGATATGGAATCTTTAAATGTATTATCTCCTGACATTGAACCAAAAGCTACTGAGTCAATAGAGGCGATGAAAGAGTTGATAAACACTTTATTAGAAAAAGATTATGCATACAAAACTGATGATGGAGATGTCTATTTTGATACATCAAAAGATAATAATTACCTAAGCATTAGTAAACGCTCTTTTGAAGATGAGACACAAAGTAGAATTGCAAACAGTGATAAAAAAAGAGATAGTGCAGATTTTGCACTTTGGAAGAGCTGCGTTCAAGATGAAAATGTCTGCTTTGATTCTAATTTTGGAAGCGGACGTCCTGGTTGGCACACTGAATGTTCTGCTATGATTGAAAAACATTTAGCAAAAGATGGAACTAAATATGCGATTGATATTCATGGAGGTGGAGCAGATTTACTTTTTCCTCATCATGAAAATGAAGCAGCACAAACTAGATGTGCAACTGATCACGAGCTAGCAAAATATTGGATGCATAACGGTTTTGTAACAATAAATGGGGAGAAGATGAGCAAATCTCTAGGAAATAGTTTTTTCTTAAAAGATGCCCTAAAGCACTATCATGGTGAGGTATTACGTTACTATCTTTGTACAACTCACTATAGACAAGACCTAAGTTTTAATGAAGAAGATTTAATTAATAGTAAAAAAAGATTAGATAAAATATACAGACTTAAAAAACGTCTTTTGGGTGTAACTCCAGCTAAAAAAGCTGATGAAAAGTTTGTACAAAATATGAAAAATTCTATGAATGATGATATGAATACATCTATAGCTCTTGCTACAATAGATGATATGATTTCAAATGCAAATGAAGCACTTGATTCAAACATAACTAAAAATGAAAAAAAGATTGTTGTCTCTAACCTAGAGTTTATAAATGAAATTTTGGGTTTTGGCAAACTTGATGCTTTTAAGTATTTTCAATTTGGTATTGATGAAGAATTAAAAGAAAATATAGAGAACTTGATAACCAAAAGAGAGAACGCAAAAAAGAATAAAGATTACTCACTAGCAGATACTTTAAGAGATGAGTTAAAAGAGTTAAGCATTACAATTATGGATACACCAAATGGAACAGTTTGGGAAAAATTATAATTGGTCGATATATATTTTGTGCGTGAAGGTGAGTTTATGAAAAGGTATGAAAATGCAAACCATTCTTGAACCTCATACTCTCTTTCACACTTTAAGTATAGAGAGATTTGAAGAGCTCAGAGATTTACCATTTATGATAGGTCCATCAATGGTTGATGCCCTACTTGAACGATTTGACTGGCAAATGCAACAGCAGAATATAATACTTAGAGAAAGTATCGATATTAGTTGTTACAGCGTAGGTTACGATTTAAACAATAACCTAATACTTCAAAAAAACATCTCTTACGATGAAGATGAAACACAAGCGACTCTATGGTAGAATAATTGTCTCTACAATCTCTAAACCAAAACCTCCAAGACTAACAAATTCAGTCCCTTTAGATGAGCTTATAAGCCTAATTTTCTCAACTCCCAAACTCTTTAGAATCTGAGCACCAACACCATACTCTTTCATATTCGTCTGATGATGTTCTTCTGAATTTATAAACACAAGAACACCACCATTTTGCTTTAAATATTCAATTGATTCTACAAGTGCAGTATAACGCTTACCATTTGTAAGCAAATCAAAGTCACTTCCAATATTATGAACTTTTACATTTTCAATAGAATGAGTCTTATAAAAAGAGATTGCATAGTGTTCATTCTTTTCATGATCTACAAAATTGTGTTTTTGTACCTTTGTTCCAAAAAATTCAATATCTTCTACTGAAGTCTCTTGCACTAAAGTTTCATTTCTTAATCTATACTCAACAATATCAGCGATATAAACAATTTTCAAATCATGCTTTTTCGCAAAAGTTTCTAAATCATCACGACGAGCCATCTCTCCATCATCTTTCATAATCTCACAGATAACAGCAGACGAGATAAGACCACTTAAACGACATAAATCGACTGAACCCTCAGTATGACCAGTTCTAACAAGCGTACCACCTTCTTTTGCGATTAATGGAAAAATATGACCAGGACGAACTAAATCTCTAGGCGAACTAAGTGGATTACCTAAAAGTTTAATTGTCATGTCACGTTCGCCAGCAGATATTCCAGTAGTCGCATCTTTTGCATCAACTGAAACTGTAAAAGCTGTCTCATACGATGAATCATTAGACGTTACCATAGGATTAAGCTCTAAACGAGTTGCGATATCTGGATTAACAGCAACACAAATAAGTCCTTTTGCATGTGTCGCCATAAAATTTACATACTCTGGTGTACTAAATGTTGAGGCATAAACAATATCACCTTCATTTTCTCTGTCTTCATCGTCAATCATAACAACCATGTTGCCACGTTTAATTTCTTCAATAGCCTCTTGTACGCGCTGTATCGGCATAAATATTTCCTTTTTTGCAATTGTCAAATTATATCTCAAAATAGCTTGACAAAATAGAAAAAATTGTCTATAATTCCGCCAACAAAAAGCAAAGAAACAAAAGAAAAACAAATCCGTTGGGGTATGGCCAAGCGGTAAGGCACCGGTTTTTGGTACCGGTATTCCGAGGTTCGAATCCTCGTACCCCAGCCACAACACATAACGCGGAATAGAGCAGTTCGGTAGCTCGTCGGGCTCATAACCCGAAGGTCACTGGTTCAAATCCAGTTTCCGCAACCAATTCAAATCCCTAAATTTCGGACTTTATAAACAATTACCTATAACTTTTACTAATATTCTTAAATTTAGTCCCAACACTTTAGTCCCAACATTTAGATTAATTACCATTAATACAATTATCACCCTACTCTAACAGCACTAATGTCAACCACCAAACCCAATTCTCTCACTTTCACCTTTCAACTCAACTCTTTGCTCCACCTATAAATTAACGTAAACAGACTCTCCTCAAGAAATAAACACTCTAGCCTTAGCTAATGCTGGTGATTCATCATCAGTATTGGGTAATGCTATGAATGGTTACAATTTGAGTAGTGTCTGTTGGAGTGGGAAAAAAGATAACATTTAACTTCTTCTATTTGTGGTGTACTATCTTGTGTGTAAGTAAGAGCAGATGAAGATTGAACATCATCTACTACTTATTACACTGCCACCACATAACGGTATATCTTGATAATTTTCAGGATAGAAACTTGTTTGAATTGGCGATTTATTATACATTATGCTACCCTGCCCAATATTCCATGTTCAAACTCTGTATAGTCATAACTAAGGTCTCTTCCTATTTGAGCATAGTCGATATAATTTTCTAGATTAGTTGGTATCTCACCAAACAATCCATCTTGAACAAAATCATAAGCAAGAAGTTCATAAACATCTGTGAAGCTTGTATCTGAGCTGTAATCGTAAATATCTGCACCATATGTATCAATTCCTGTATCTATTACTTCACGTTCGTTGTAGCCTTCATGTGAGAGTAGTTTTAGTTTCAGTAGGTCTTGCTCATCAAAGCCTTCTAATGCTTCAGCTAGTTCGTTTAACCTATATATATCATCATATTCACTTACTGTAATTACAGAATCTGAATCAGTAATAAAAAGCTCTTCATGATTATCAGTTCCACTTACTGCTTCACCTTCAGTTAGTATTTCTAATATTGCTTGTGATAGTTCAAACTCAGTTAGTGGTAACTCTAACCACCTACCAACTAAGTGACCTTCGTTGTATGCTTGCAAGTCTGTAAGGTATATTTTCATCATCTTGAATCCTTTAATATTATCCCTTTACATAAGTAAGATGTTAATTTGAGTAAATATAGTTTTGTCTATGTATTTATGTGTAAGTCTAAATAAAAGGATTGTTATTGTTAAGTGTCGGGGGTACCTTGTGTGTAAAGTGTGTTTGACGGTATATTTACTCCATACTAAAATTATATATATCTGTAGGTATTTTCAATATTTCGATAAATGTGATGGATTAGTTAATTGGCATCAAATAATTAATCATTTGCGTTAATACTAGATTCGTGAGAGTGTTTAATTGGCTTATGAACACTAATCTTCATCTTTTAGTTTTAATGGCTTGCAGGAGCTGTATTGGATTCTGGTGCTAGATGATGTCGTAAAACGTCATACCCTATAAAGAAAGAATATAAACCTCTTTATAGGGGTTGACCAAAAATGACATAGTTATCTTGAAGTACGTTATTTAGGGGTGTTACAGCCTTTACCATCACTAGAGATACAGTTATTGTCACTTCTAAATAGTAGTACAAATAACACTAAACTCACTGTACCTGCAAATGTTGAGATGTATAAAACTGTTCATTCATGTAGAGCATATATGCTATTAATGCTGAAAATATTGGTAGTGATATACACATTAGATAATTAACCTCTTAAATCTAGGTTAGCACCAATACCTGCTGATGCAGAAGAGGATTGAGCTAAAGATGCTGATGATACATTCATAATAGAGCCTTTGGATAAAGTATATGTAAACTTTACTCTAATTCTTGAATTAAATCGCTTACTTCACATTCCAAGATATATGCAATTTCATAGAGATGTTTGAGGTTGAAGTGCTGTTTCTTTAGATATAGCTCTGCTTGAGATACTAGACCTACAGAATTGTGTCCTAGTGCCTGTGATAATTGCAGTTGAGTATAGCCTTTAGCATTACGGTACCTCTTTACATTAGTACCTATTAGCTTATAAAAGTTATCAATTGTTTCTAATGGTAACTCTTCTGCACTTTTCAAATGTATACACCTATCACTTTAATTAATAATTAAATAATAAGATGTTACAGTTATTTCTTCAACTAGTAATTACTAGTTTATTGGAGATTATTATGATATTAGTGAGTAAAAAAGACTTTGAGCAAATGGCGGGCAAAGTAATGCCATTAAGAAGAAACATGTCTACATTTGATGGAGAAAATTATCAATGCGCTTGTGGAGACGTACATGAATTTAATTCATCTATAGCATTGGTAATAGCAGAAGGTTTAAATGGAAAATTTATTATTACATGCCCTATAGACTCTAGTTTTGTAAGTTTAATAAAAACTAAAATGAAATGGGGAATGATTTATCAAGGGTTAGAATATATAGCTGGCTATCAAGATGATAGTTAATTTATTAATTAAATATTTGGTTAATTAGGATGCCAATTATAATTGCATTAGTTCTAGCAATTCCAACATATGGAATATCTTTAGTTGTTGTATTTATTTATTATCTATTTAAAATGGGTGATGCACATGAGAAGGTTGAAACAGCAATTAAGCATAAACTTTATGACAAAGGAGTTGGTGCAATTGCATTTGACGACATTAGTTTTGCAGAAGCTCTAAGTTATTCACTAAAAGATGAAGTCAAAATTACATATCAAGAAAATAATTATATTGAATTCGAAGTTAACTTAGATAATAAATTATTACTAGTTGTAATAGGAAAAGAACCTTTGGGTAATAATCTTATGATTAATTCGGTAAATATAAAAGGAGGTTAATATTATGAAAAAAGTAATATTACTTGTCATCACTATTATGATACTTACACTTACTGGATGTACTCCTTATACAAAAGTAACAATATATACTACACCTATTGGTGCAGAAGTATATAGTGGCAACACCTTATTAGGAGTATCACCGTTTGTCATCGAACCTAGAATCAATAGTAATGTTTGCATTCCTGATACCATCGTAGCTAAATGGGCAAGTGGAGCTGAAGCAAATGAAGAGGTTAACGTATGTGCTGGATATGCTTATACATACAATATACAAAGACCTAAACATAAAAATTTAGATGCAGATTTATCACAAGCTAGTATAATGACACAAAGACTTAAAATTGCACAATATCAACAAGAAATAGAGCGAAGAGCTCAAGTAAAAGAACTGGGAAAAACAATAAAAGCTATTTTTAGTGGTGGTAGCACTACTAACTCTTATAGTAATCATAGCACCTCAAGTATTTCTAGTAGCAATACAAATGATTATAAATATATTGGTAATTCAGGTACTAAATATAAATATGACTTAAATGACGATAGTGATAGAATTAAGTACGAATATGATTTAGATGCACAATTCAATGATGAAATGAATGCAAATCCAGGTGTTGAGATAGATAATGATTTTGGTCAATATGGTGGTGGGAACAGTGGTTGGTAACTTTATTAATAAGGACTTAATTTTAGAAATTACACGACGTACGTGATAGCGGTATTAGTAGCTTGCATATAATTACTTTTTAGTAGATTTACTTTATACCCACTCAGGATTTTCTCTAACAATCTCAAAGAACTCTCTATAGCTAAGTAACCTTCTCATAGAGGTTGCTCCAATTAGTATCTTATAAAACGGATACTTAGTAGCTACAAATCCAGTAATATCACTCTCATCAAGTATAGTGTAGCGTTTGATGAGATATTTAGTATCAAGCTTTTGTTGTTTATATATCTCAAACTTACATCTGTTAGGGTCAAAGTAGACAAACACAAATGGTGTTCTAGTGAGTGTTACAGTTGTGTATTTATAGTCAATATGCCAGACATAATGAAGTATCTCAATTGAGGCTTGGTAAGATGTTTTAGCTTCTAGTTTCATCCTACAATACTAGCATCGTAAATAAAAGAAGCTATTTATATGTCATATTGTAATATATAGTTTATGAGAGTGGACATTTTATTACATAATAAAATTAGTGGTTATTCTATAAAGGGGAGTAAATAGAATAACCTCGCTGAGTATTGAACTCTAAGCTTATAGTGGAGACCTGCTCCTATACCTAACAATCTAAGTCAGCTTTGCGTCAATAGATGTCAGCGTTTGGCTGTTACAATTAATACTAAGCAATATTGGTTCCAACATTAGATTTTATTATGTACTAGTAAATTTGTTATCTATGTATTTGCTTGTTATTACCAATCGGTTAAACTAAATAGCCGATAATTCTATCAGTCAAAGGTTAGTTATCCCCTCTAACCTTGAAACTACATCCTTCCCCCTTTTAAGTTGTTTCTCCCACATCCTTTAGAGGATCAAGTAATTCGCTTGGGCTAAGTTACTCTTTACGATAAACAGCATCAAATTCAACTAGATGATAATTAATAGATTTAGCATTAAGATTTTAGAAATTAAAAGTTATATTTTCAGATTTTTAAGGAACTGATGAACTGAGATAGGTGCATCATCGTTACGTCTTACTCTACCATTAGGTTGAAAAGTATACTCTGGATGATGAATTAGTGTATTATCTTCTGATACTTCAATATCATGTTGTAACAGTAACTGCCTCATTTGCTCACTGCGTTTAATCTTTGGCTGTTTTAGCTTTTCTGGTGGAAGTTTAGGTCTGCCAACTTTAGCTTTTGGTTCTAGTCCTTTTTCAAGACAATAATCTAGATATGATTTAGAATCTCTTAGCATCTGTTCAGGTTCACCAAATTTAGAAAATGATGCTTCACTCTCTTTAGTTTTACGCTCAGCTCCATTTCTATGATTACTCTTCCAAGCTTTCTGAAGATTCTTATACCAATTTGGTGTTGGTGGCTCTAGGTTCCAGTATGCGTATTGCTCTGTTGTCATTATTAATCCCCTAACTAGTTAGTTTAAAACTATAATATTTTAACATATTAGATTCAGATAGGCTTAATAAAAGTTCACCTATTGGCTACAATGTTGTGTTTCACAAATCAGATACTCATCAGCCAAGGTGTGCTCCGCTTCGCTCCGCATCACCTATTTGGCTGACTCCGTTCTGTTTGTTACACACAACTCTCTCAACTAATTCTACAAAATCTAATGTAGTACATTCAGTTGTAATAGAACCCATTATTTCGGCATCTATAGTATCATCTGTTTCTCCCTTAGGTTATGTTCAACCAACTGTAAATTCTGAGGAATGTAACGAGTGCATAAGGTGTAGGAGATGTGCTTGCACATCCCAAGCCGTTGCACGTAGTGGAGTGACGAAGATAGTGAAATCATAATTAGCTTACCAAAAGTGGGGTAAGTCTAATAAGAAAGAATATAAAACTATTTATTAGGGTCTGCCCACTTTTGGTAAATATATTAATTAATAATCAAGATATACGATGAAAATACTTAACTGGTTTCCTGTCTCTACCCCTACTTCCTGGCTCAGTCATTTCTACTATTTCAAACCCAAAGGATGCTATCTTCTCTTTAAAAGCATCCTGCTTGATAGTACCTTTTCCTATTATACCCCTGTAACTATCGGGCTTAATATTTAATTTATCTCTAGGCTCCATCACAGAGACCTTATCTCCAACTTTCAAATTACCTTGTAAATACTCTAAAATAGAATCAAAGTGTCCTTTACGTGCCTTACTAGTGATAGTATAAGAAGGTAATTTCCAGATTTTCATAGAAATTCCTGACATCTGATTTTCAATTAATCGCTTGTACAGTTCAATATTTAGTGTAGGTAAAATAATATAAATTCTAGCCGATTCACATCCACCATGAACATCTGATACTCTTCTAATTCTAATACGGTTTATAGCTTGTATAATCTCTGATACTATATTAGTTTCACTTATATTAGAAACAAGAACTTTCTGAGAGTCACCAAATGCTACATCTTCAGAAGTATTCACTAATACACGATTCTGTGAATATCTCCGAGGCTTGTGATTGAGACCAGCTATAATGCAAGTATCATAATCTTGCCATGTATTTAATCCTGTAAGAGCATTCCAGTGTGCTACATCAATAACTTTATCTGAATAAGTATCTCTAGCAAACTGCTTAAAATACGCCTCATTCTTTAGGTGAGTAACAATGAGTGTTTTCTCACCAAGCTCCACATTCTCAAGCACAGTAGATGCCACGTTAATATTAATATCACTCTTTCCAGTGCGTGCTGGCGTTACGTACATTGTAACATTAGAATAATTTCTTACATTATCAATTCTTGGAACCTTCACTAAATCACCGTGATATTTGGCTCTAATGTCATATGCTTTATTAACATCAGCCGTAGCATCAAAACAGACTAAACTCTTATTTGGTGTAGTGTCAACGACTCTATTAAAGCTATAATTACCTTTGTTAGATGTTATGTAAACCTGTCTACCTTTAATTACATTTAAATTCACTAAAGTACGTATTACTCCATCTCTTATTTTAGCATCATCAAAAGTATTATCAATACCTGACGTAATTTCACTATACTTTATTGACTTATCACTCTTTAAAATCTCTAAAAATAGTATATACGATGGCGCTTCAATTGATAGAACCTCTATCCCATTAGAGTCTTTCTTAGGTATTAACCATGTCTTATTAGAGCGTAAAAGGTTAGTTCCATTGCCAAGAGTTTCAACTGCATCACTTAACTCATGTAGATGTGCCTTGAGCCTCTGCAACTCTTTATCAAAGTAGGAATTCTTCCAGTATCTTTCTAAGTCTTTAACAGCAGTTAAAACTGTTATAGCACGGTTAATCTGTGTGCTATCAACTGATATTTCTACCATTGTATCCATTGCCTCATCTATGACAATTAGATCTCTATTCTCTCCTAATTTAATCCAGATGTCATCCCCAGCGTAATGTCTTTTATAAAATTCATGTGTCACAACTATCACCTGATGAGCAACTGCAATATCTTCAGAAGATTTATTCTTTGAATGTAATGAATAAGCTCTCTCATCACTAGACTCTTTATTAATCGCTTCAGCCAATCTATCAGCTTCAGCAGTAAGGTTAGTACTAATAAGTGCTGTGGTACCTATTGGTAACATGGAACAATATGTAATTACATTCTCCGTCTTGGCACTACCAGTAGGTGCAGACACAATAAACTTAATAACATTGTCTTTAGATATAATTGCATTATTTAAAGCTAGACAGTTTAATTTCCATGTCTCTTTAAGAGCCTGTGTAACATATCCAAACTTTGAGAATTTCTCAGTAAATTTATCTACAAAGCCTTCAATATTCACTGGCACGTTAATGTCTTCTATACCGCTAAACTTATTATCCATAAAATACAATCGAACTAAATATTTAAGGCAAACAAAGAAGAAATGTCCAGTTTCAACCGTCATTAAAGCACTTAAATAGCAGTAATGGTTAAGGTACTGGACGAACCCATATTACTGCCATTTAAACACTTATTTATTTAAAATGATACTTTAAGTTTGGGGTTTAACCCCTAAACTTAATCAGAACAAAGTACTAGTAAATCTTCTCTAAAATCTATTGTTAATAGCTCCATTGCTCTTAAACGTGCTTGTTCTGATTCTACTTTTAGTTTCTGTGACTGAAGTAAGAACTTAAAAGCACTGTCTTTTAGCGCTGTAGCTTCATCTTTTGTTATGCTTTGCTCAGTGTCTAAACTGGTTTCTACATCATCAGTAATCACTTCAGAAGCTGTATCAGTAACTTCTGGAGCTTTGTTCTGTATTGAAGTCCTCTTTAACATTCCTGACTTCGGTATTTCCCCCTTTGCAAGCATTTCAGCTTTAGACCTACGTTTAATTTTTTTAATACCAAAATAAAAATCTATATCACCTGTAAGCTTATTAGTAATGTGCCCGTATCCGAAGGTGCTTGCTCTATTGAATATTGCACCTTTGGTTCTGTCTGGAAATACATTTAAAATATGAGATAACGGCTTGTCTGCAACTAATAGTTCTAAAAGTAAAGCATTATTCTCTGTACTCCATTGAACTTTGCGGTCTTTAACCGCATAAGTACTCATATTATCTCTCCAAGTGCTTTTATGGTATTACTATCAATATAATCTCTTGTATTTACTAAATTAGACTTTTCATTAGCATTAGCAATTGATACTGACGATACTAAAGCCAACAATACCTCTTTTAATTTACTGGTAGTCAAAGTGCTACTAACTATATAGCGAGGCATTATGACGCCTCTTTCTGTGTATTAACAACACGTTCTGCTAAAAATCTCTTTAGCTCAACTGCTGGTATATATAGCTTTTGCGAACCTAGCCTGATTCCTAAAATCTCACCACTATGTATGCGTTGCTTCCAAATAGCAGGTTGACCACCTGCAATGCCTGTAACTTGTCTTATATTTAGGTTCTGGACATTCTCTGGGAATGTAAATATCTGTTCTATTTCTTCTATAATAGTCATCACTATTCCTTTATACGCCTAAGCGCTTATTATAAACATTTAAATTGAGAATAAAGGAGTGGTTAGTGAGGAACTATTGAGTATCTGTAAGATATAAATTTATATAGATTCATAAGAGAGTATATTATATCTTCAAATGAAGTTTCTGAAATTCCAATAGATATATCTTCAATCATTAATATACTAGAAAGTAGCTTATTAATTAATGACAACTCAATCTCTATATATTCTTGTTCAAGTCTTAGAATTTGACGATGAAGGTAGTATTCTTCCATATATCGTAATTCAATAAGAGTCTCTAGTAAATATTCTTCATGCACAGAATGTGCTAAATCGTTATTTAGCCTGATACGTGTAGCAAACAGTAATAATAACTTATTTTCAGGATTTCTTTTCATGAAGATATTATACCTAAAAAACCTGTATTAACCTACTATTTACTATATAAGAGTATTTATTATAGGATATTTTATTGGTTCCTCACTCTTTTAAAGAAAGTATCCAGTCCTTCATCTGCTACAGTGGCTCTTACTTTACTATATCTCTTAGTTATTGATGTACTTGAATGTCCAAGAATTGATGCAACTTGTTCAAGTGATGCTCCATTATCTACTAAAGTTCCTCCAATTATATGTCTGAGGTCGTGGATTCTCAAGTTCTCAATTTTGGAGCGTTCTAAAATCTTCTGCCAATGACGTTTCAGACTTCCTCCATTCATTTTCTTAGTGGTATCTTTAATAGCAGGAAATACAAATCCATTTGAAGGTTCGCCTAGTGCATCAAGATGCTCTTGCCTTAGAGTATAGGTCATATCTTTTCTAGCTTTATTTGATGCACTTACAATTGTATAAGTAGAAGCATCAAAGTTAATATCGCTCCACTTGAGACTTAGCACCTCATTTAACCTACGTCCTGTAGTGAGCCAGATAAATATGTTCCTAAATTCAACTATTTCATAGTCGTATATATTTGATATTAGTGCCCTCTTCTTCTCATCTGTTAGTTCTACTATTACGATGTTATCAAACTTAGGTATCTTCACATTTACTGCTGGATTAACCATCACTTTAGAGCTCTTATCATGCACCAAACTGTTGAACATAGGTGTTAGCATCTCTTTGAGCTTCTTGGCTGTTCTTGGGCTCTTACCGATGCGTAAAAGACGATTAACTATTCTTTGCAAATCATTAGTTGTAATATCTTCTGTTGGCTTAGTTCCAATAGCTTTTCTAATGTTTGTCTTGTAGTAGCTGATATAGTCTTTCATTGTTGACTCTGCAATTACATCAAGCTTACTATCTAGGTAATGTTCAAACTCATCATTAAGTGTAACTCTCTCAGTTGTAGTTACAGATGGTGATGCTTCAATACCCTCCCCTAGTTCTAACACTTGAGCTTGACACTGCTTAACTGCTTTGTTCAGCGTTACTGATGCATCAAACTTAAAGGTCTTGGTCTTCTCTTTAATCTTTCCATCAATACGTTTGGCTACTCTGATGCAGAGCTTATAATCATTCTTCATCTTGGTTGATGACCCGACAGAACCCGACGGTATGTTCTTATCAGCAATGTAGAACACACTACGAATAGCTTCACCTTTAGTATCTAATATCTTCAGCTGTTTCATCTAAAATGCTCCCAACATTTGGTACCAACAATTAGCAGTTAGTCCCAACATTTCGAATATATAAGATTATACAGGTTTATATAGGAAAGTATGCTTAATCTACGCTATAATGGTGCTAAAAGATACAAGAAAGTATAGGTTAGTATATTTTGATACTCGGACTCATAACCCGAAGGTCACTGGTTCAAATCCAGTTTCCGCAACCAATTCAAATCCCCAAACTTAGCCTTTTCAATCAACTTTCACAAAAATATTTCAAAACAACATTTTTAAAAGTGCGACCTATGTGCGACCTTATCTTGTAATTAGCTAACTCAAAAAACAAGTACAATTTTCACCTAAACTAAATAGCCATTTTTCTAATCATTAAATCTACATAGTTTTAAGAAACTTTTTTTAAATTTTCAGTGATTTCAAATGTTACACAATGTTGATTTAAGAATTTTTAATTAATCTTTTTTTCATAATGTACAAAAGATATATAGGTCTCTTCTTTTTCAAAATATACTCTACAGTCACTTTGTATATATTCATGCCAATTCAAATAAATACTATTTCCTGAAAAATCTTTTATTCCTACATGTGATTTTTTTAATGCTCTAAACCTTGTTTTAGATTCTTGAGTACCTAGTCCTAAAGGACTAAAATTAATTTTCTTAGGTTTACCGCCTCTTTCTTCAATTAAAGTATTAAATCTTTTAACTTTTTTTCTAAAGATATCAGAGTAACTATTATCAAAAGAGTATTTTTTTTCTATTTCATCTATGCAATGTTTTGTAATTTTCACATAATTACAATTTTCATTAACAAAGTTTTTGTAATCATTCCAATTAGATATTGAATTATATATAGTTATTAAGTTTTCTTTTTGATATTCTCTAGCTTTTTCAATCACCTTAGAATATGGTATCAATTTATAATTGTCTAAATTATATTCTTTACCACCATTATAATACCCCAAGAAATTAAGAGAGAAAAATCTAGATTCTTATTCCAAAAAAGTTAAAATAACAAAATATTGAATAGGGATAAAAGATGAGCAGAAAGAGAACTATTTATACAACGGAATTTAAA
>Ga0316204_10001743_pt1 | contig 55377 bp, 58 predicted proteins | sample 6monrhotite_MG_2_FD_205661 | JGI IMG/M metagenome (GOLD analysis project Ga0316204, IMG submission 205661) | Microbial mat bacterial communities from mineral coupon in-situ incubated in ocean water Damariscotta River, Maine, United States -... | ecosystem: Environmental > Aquatic > Marine >... | reverse complement strand
CGGGCAGGATTTGGCTGTCGTCCAGCCATTTGGTGATCGCCGCAATGCGTTCGTTGGCGGTGATTGGCACAACCAACCAGCCGTTTTCCTTGATCTCGGCGGCCAGCGGTTGACCCGGTTTGGTCAAGGCGGCCTCGGTGATTTGCACGGTGGTGCCGTCTGCTTCGGTCAGCTTGACCAAACCGGCCTCGATATCCGCCTTGACATCATAGGTGCGGATTTGATCAACGCGGTCGATTTGCGCCAGCTTTTTCACCGGTTTACGGCTGATGAAATTAGACAAGGGAACAAGGCCGGTGGGCGTGCGCACTTTCAGGCTGTCCAATGTGGACAGAACCCGATCTTCTTCGGGCAGGCGCACGCGGATTTCGATTTCCTCGTCTGAACTGTCAACGCGCATGGTATCCAACAAAATGCCGCGTGTTACCAATTGCACCATCGCGCCCACCGTGGCCACATCGGCGCCATAGCGGCCAGCCTTGGCCACATCGACGTCGATCTGCCAGTCAATGCCGGGCAGGGGGCGGGTGTCTTCAACATCCCGCAGGCCGGGGGTTTTATCAAATTGGGTGCGAATGTCCCGCGTCAGCCGCTCCAGTTGCACCCGATCATCGCCTTTCAGGCGCAGGTGAACCGGTTTGCCCGAGGCCGGACCACGGTCGGCGTTCAGAATTTCGATCTGTATGCCGGGCAATTCGCGCAGGTTGGTTTCAATGCGTTTCAGGATCAAATCGCCGTCATATTCGGCTTGGGCCGAGGACAGGCCAAATTCGTTCTGCGCAAAGGGGCGTTCTTCCCATGGGATCAACTCGATTTGCATCTGCCCAACGGTATCGCCCGGCGATTGCGCGCCGCCAGTGTTTTGGTTCAACCCACCTGTACCCGCAAAGGAAAAAACCGATTGCACGCCGGGATCTTGAACAACGATGTCTTCGGCTTCTTTTAGCAAAAAGTCCTTTTCCGCCAACGAAAGATTGCCACGCGCGCGCACATAGATGATCGCCTGTTCCGGTTCGCTTTCGACAAAAAATTCAACACCTTTGTTGTTTTCGCCAAAATAGCCAAAAACCGACACCACGAAGAAAATCACCGCCCCCATTGTCACCAATGGCATGATTGGATTGCCCGCGATGAAGTGGATAAATGTGCCAAACAAACCACGCCGATAGCCGGAAACAACTTTGCCGGGGCGGGGGCGAAATTTGGCGGCCCCCAGCGTGACCGAAATCAAGGCCGCGGCGGCAACAAAGGGCACCGCTTGAAACAGGATTACCACCAAAATGGCCAGAATACCGGGTGCGTTGGCTTTGGCCCCGCTGATGATCGCACCAAAGGGGGCGATGAAATCAGGGTTCACCGCCTGCAAGATGCTGGCGTATAAAAATAACAGCGACGGGATCACCAACAGCGCGCGGATGATCCAAGGAAACCTGAATTGCAGGGCGTGCGAAACAGTTTCAATGCTGCGGCTGATCCGACCGGCAACGCCGCCCATAACCGGCAGATAGACCAGTGCCACCACCAGGGAGGCGGACAAAACGAAGATCAATGTCACCGGCAACATGCCCATAAATTCACCGGGCACACCGGGCCAGAAAAGCATTGGCAAAAACGCCGAAAGCGTGGTCGCGGTGGAACTGACGATGGGCCAGAACATGCGCTTGGCGGCCTGCACATAGGCCTTCATCGGGCCGACACCTTCCTGGATGCGCCGATCGGCGTATTCAACCACCACAATCGCCCCGTCCACCAACATGCCCACGGCCAAAATCAACCCGAACATCACGATGTTTGAAACCGTGATGCCCATCGCCGCCAGCAAGACAAAACACAACAGAAACGAGGTGGGGATCGCAAAGCCGACCAGCAAGGCCGAGCGCGTACCCAGCGCCGCCAGCACCACGATCATCACCAGAGCAATCGCCGTTAGAACCGAGCCTTGCAACTGGTTCACCATTGAATTGACGATGCGCGACTGATCCAGCGAGGTGCCGACAACGATGGCTTGTCGCAAATCGGCCGGCCATTTTGCGGCCTCTGCCGTGACCAGATCATTGACCATTTGCGCGGTGTCGATCAGGTTGTAGCCTTTGCGTTTCACCACCTGCAAGGCCACCGTCGGTTCGCCGTTAAACCGCGCCGTGCCCTGGCGATCCTCAAATGTCAGCTTGATCTGCGCCAGATCGCCCAGGGTCACCACACGGTCGCCGTTGATTTTGACCGGCAAACCGTAGACGTCCTGAGGTTCGTCAAAAGACGAAGGAATCTTCACCGCAAAGGTACCGCCATCGGTTTCCACTTCGCCTGCCGGGATCAACAGGTTGTTGTTTGTCACCACATTGATCAACTCGCCCGCCGTGACGTTATAAGCCTCGAGTTTCAAGGGATCGATGACCACCTCAAGCATTTCGTTGCGATGACCCGTCAAGGTGGCCTCCAGCACAGCATCCTGGCCTTCTATCACCGATTGCAAATCTTTGGCCACCTTCAACAAGGTGCGTTCAGGCAGGGCCCCGGTCAGGTTTACAACAATGATTGGAAATTCAGAAAAGTTAATTTCATCAATGACATACTTGTCGGCGCCTTGGGGAAAATCGCCCTCGACCTTGTTCATCCGATCACGCACGTCGGCCAGAGTTTTGCCCTTGTCCCACCCAAACTCAAATTCCATCACAACGATGGCATAACCCTCGGCGGCCGTGCCGGACATTTTCTTTAGCCCGTCCAGATCGCCCAGTTCGGTTTCCATCGGCTTGACCAACAATTTTTCACTGTCAGCCGCTGAAATGCCCTGAAACGGCACGGAAACGAACAGTGCCGGAATTTCAATGTCAGGTTCACCCTCTTTGGGCAGGGTCACATAGGAAAACGCGCCCGCCGCAATCGACAGCACGATAAAGGCGATGACCATGCGCGCACGATCGGCGGCCCAATCGACAATGCCGGTCATTGCGTGGCCTCCCGCAGGGTCACATCAACGGCCACACCATCGGTGACAAATTCTTGTCCAACCACAATGATTTCAACGACATCCGGCAGGCCACTCAGCCAGACGCCCTTGACCGTGTCGCGAATGATTGTCACCGGCACAAACCGCGCCGCGCCTTCTTGGGCAATGCGCACCCCCAATTCGCCATCATCGTTCAGGGTCAGGGCCGATTGCGGCACCAGATGCGCGTTTGCCCCGTCGGCTTCGATCAGGATCGTGGCGGTTTGACCGTCGCTGATTTTCAAATCACTGTTGTCGGCCAGAATTTCCACCCGAAAGGTGCGGGTGTTTTCATCGGCGGCGCGGGATATGAAACTGACGCGACCACCAACCCGTTGCCCCGTGGCCAATTCGGCACCGGCGTTGGCGTTGGCGTTTACCCGCGCAATTTCGGTTTCAGGCACAAAACCCACCAATTTTATCGGGTTCAACTGGATAACCGTGGCGCAAATTGCGCCGGGCTGCAAAAGGCTGCCGATTTCGGCGGTATCTGTTTCCAGCAACCCGGCAAAGGGTGCGGAAATTGTCAGTTGTTCAATGGCTTTTTCCGCTGCCGCAACCTGTGCGCGGGCGGCCAAAATGCCGGCTCGCGCGGCCTCGATGCCAGATGTTGCGCTGGCAACACCGGATGAGGACGCGGCCAGATTTGATTGCGCGGCCACCACACCGGCGCGGGCGGATTCAAGCGCGGCGCGGGCAGATTTCACCCGCGTTTCCGAGGCAAAACCGTCTACGCTCAACTTGGACGCTGCGGTTTCGTTTATCTCGGCTTCTGCGACGCGGGCCCGGGCCTCGATGACCCGTGCGTTGGCCTCGTCCACCACCGCTTGGGCAGAGGGCACCCGGGATTCGGCCTCGGGCAAACGGGCTTGGGCCTCGAGCAATCGCGCCTGCGCCTCGGCAAGGGCGGTTTGCCGGATGCCGGGATCGATTTGACACAAAACATCGGCGGCGTTCACTTGTGTGCCCGCACGCAAGGGGTCAGAAATAACCAAACCCGATGTTTCCGCCCGCACGACAACCTGACGCAAAGCCTCGGTGCGGCCGCGCAAAATTACCGCGCTGTCAACGGTTTGCGCCTCCGATTTGATCGCCACCACCGAAACAAGCGTATCCCCACGATTTTTCTTGCGCGATGAGGCGGTGACCGGTGCAACACCCTTGGGTTTGTCCGCTTCTGCCACAGGTTCACGCCCGGCGAAGGCAAAAACCCGCTCGCGTTCAAAAACCATCAAATAAAGGGCAATCACCACCAAAATGGCGGAGATGATTGAAAAAATGCGCATAATTCTGACTTTCGAGATTGTTTTACGCGGCGATAGCCGTGCCGATATTGCGGGGCGAATATTCTGAACTAAGTAGTTTAGTTTATATAGATTTCAACCCGACTTCAACCCGACTTTGCCCAATTAACTTGTGTCCCGTGCATTACCGTTAATCGACTGGGGCTTGGCAGTTTGCATTGATCAGTTTAAGAGGGGGGAAACCAATTTTTGCGGGGCAAAAACGTGAGCAATACCGACAGCTTTATCGAAGAAGTGAACGAAGAAGTACAACGCGACCGGATGTATCATTACATGCGCCGCTATGGCTGGATTGCGGCCTTGGCGGTTGTGGCTTTGGTTGGCGGTGCGGCTTATAATGAATATCGCAAAGCCTCGATACGTTCGGCGGCGGAAAACTTGGGCGATGCCACCATGGCGGCCCTTAGCGCCGACAGCAGCGACGCACAGGTTCAGGCCCTTGGCAGCATCAAGGCCAGCGGCCCCTCGGGCGAGGTGATTGCCTTGTTGCAAAGTGCGGCTGCGGCCAGCGACGACAAACCCGCCGCGATTGCCGCCCTGCGCGCCATCCGGGATAACGCCGGGGCCGAAGATTTATACAAGGATTTGGCGCGGTTGAAATTGGTGATGTTGCAGGGGGCGGATGCATCGGCATCCGACCGGATTGCGGTGCTGGATGCACTGGCCGTACCGGGCCAGCCGTTTCGGTTGCTGGCGCTGGAACAAAAGGCCGTTATCTTGGTTGAAACCGGCGACACTGTCGGGGCGTTGGAAATTTTGCAAGATTTGCTGTCGGAACAATCGGTTTCCGGCGACTTGCGTCAACGCGCAACACAGTTGATTGTTGCTTTGGGCGCGGAACCAAAGGCATAGTTGGCCAAACGGCTATTCGGTTAAAATAAAAAAGGCGCAGTAACGTGAAAAAATCCTTCTATATTTCCTCCGTGATCATGGTCGTCGTTGTCATGGGTTGTTCAAAACGAGAAGAGATTTTTGCCGGACCACGATTTGATGTCCGTGCGCCGCTGGAAGACGTGGCCAAAGGCCGAGAGATCGCTGCCCTTGAAGCCGAAGCCCAAAAGAAAGCCGCCGTTGAAGCCGGTCTTGATCCGCGCAAAATCAGGCCGACCTTGCCCGACAAAAAACTGTTTGGCGCGCGGTCTGATATTGTTGGCGAGGCAAGGGCGATCAACCTGCCGGCCACAAAAAACTATGACGCATGGACCCACAAAAACGGTGGCTTGAAACATACGGTGCAAAATCCGGCGATGTCCGCGACGCCGGTTTTGCTTTGGCAGGCCTCGATTGGCGCGGGCGAAACCCGTAAGGTGCGCTTTGCCGGTGATCCGGTTGCCATCGACAATATGATTTACACCATGGATACGCAGGCAACCGTCGCGGCCACCACCACCGCAGGTGCCTTGGCATGGACCACCAGTTTGGTGCCCGCCAGCGACAAGGACGGTCAGGCATCGCCCGGCTCGCTGTCTATCGGCGATGGCAAATTATTCGCCACCTCTGGTTATGGCGAATTGGTGGCGATGAATTTGAAAACCGGCGCGGTGATCTGGCGGCAAAGAACCGGCGGCTCGGTGACCGGCTCGGCGACGATTTCCGGCGGATTGGTGTATTTGGCATCGCGGGATGGCCGGGGTTGGGCGCTGGATGCTGATACTGGCCGGATCAAATGGCAAATGAACGGTGTGCCGGGGGCCACGGTGCGCGTTGGCGGGGCAGGGCCGACCTTGACGGATCGTTCGGTGGTTTTCCCGTTCGGCTCGGGCGAAATTTCAGCCGCCCTTAAGAAAAGCGGTATTACCACGTGGCGTGCGACGGTTTCTGGCGAACGCCGTGGTCGCGCCTATGCGGGCATTGCCGATATCACCGCCGATCCGGTTGTTGTTGGCAATACGATTTATGCGGGCAACCCTTCGGGGCGTGTTGTGGCGTTGGATGCGGTAAATGGCGAACGGATATGGACAGCAAACGAGGGCGCAGTTGGCCCTGTTTGGCCCGCTGGCGGGTCGGTTTTCCTGATCTCGGATCAATCGCAACTGGTGCGTCTTGACGCAAAATCCGGCGAAGTGATCTGGTCACGTTCCTTGCCGTATTTTGTTAAGGAAAAAATCAGAAAGCGTAAGGCGATTTTTGGCCATTACGGCCCGGTTCTGGCAGGGGGGCGAATTTGGGTTGCCTCTGAGGACAATGTTCTAAAGGCGTTTGATCCGGCGTCAGGCGACTTGGTCTATACCACGGAAATTCCGTCCGGTGCGGCCTCGGCACCGATTGTGGTTAACGGCACGATGTACCTGATTTCCAAGTCTGGCAAATTGTTGGCCTATCGCTGATCTGGTTGCGTTTGACACAGATGGGTGTATGACGCACCCTCTGGATGACCTGAAAGAGTAACGATGAGCTTTACCCTCGCCATAGTGGGCCGCCCCAATGTGGGCAAATCAACCCTGTTCAACCGCCTTGTGGGCAAACGCCTGGCTTTGGTCGACGACCAGCCCGGCGTGACGCGCGATTTGCGCGAAGGCGCGGCGCAGTTGGGGGATATCAAATTCACCGTCATCGATACCGCCGGTCTGGAAGAGGCAACCGACGAAAGCCTGCAAGGTCGGATGCGGGCCCTGACGGAACGCGCCGTTGGCATGGCTGATGTGTGTCTTTTCATGGTGGATGCCCGTGCCGGTGTTTTACCGGCAGACGAGGTTTTTGCCGAAATCCTGCGCAAAAAATCCGCCCACGTCATTCTGGCCGCCAACAAGGCCGAGGGCAAGGCCGCCGATGGTGGCTTGATCGAAGCGTATTCGCTGGGGCTGGGGGAACCGATCCGCCTGTCCGCCGAACACGGCGAAGGGATGAGCGATTTGCTGTCGATCTTGACGCCGATTGCCGATCGTTTTGCCAAACGCGCCTTGGAACACGAGGCCGAGGTTGATCTGGATGTCGAGGATGGGGAACGCGTGGTTTCCCGCGAACGCCCCCTGCAAATCGCGGTTGTGGGTCGCCCGAATGCCGGTAAATCCACGCTGATCAACCAAATTCTGGGCGAAGAGCGCCTGTTGACCGGCCCCGAGGCAGGCATCACGCGCGACGCGATTTCGCTGACCTTTGATTGGGGCGATACACCGGTTCGGATGTTTGACACGGCGGGCATGCGCAAGCGGGCAAAAATTCAGGACAAACTGGAAAAACTGTCGGTTTCAGACGGGTTGCGTGCGGTCAAATTTGCCGAGGTCGTGGTGGTTCTGCTGGACGTGGAAATTCCCTTTGAACAGCAGGATTTGCGCATCGCGGATCTGGCCGAACGCGAGGGGCGCGCCGTGATTGTCGCCGTCAACAAGTGGGATATCGAGGACGACAAACAGGACAAGCTGAAAGAACTGAAAGAGGAATTCACCCGGCTTTTGCCGCAGTTGCGCGGTGCGCCGCTGATCACGGTTTCGGCCAAAACCGGTCGTGGCATGGATCGCCTGCGCGAGGCGATATTATTCGCCCATAAAGTGTGGAATTCGCGGGTGCCAACCTCGCCACTGAACGAATGGTTAAAGGACATGGTTTCCAGCCATCCGCCCCCCGCGCCGCAAGGCCGCCGGATCAAGCTGAAATTCATCACACAGGCCAAAACCCGCCCCCCCGGTTTTGTGGTCAAATGTTCCTATCCGGACAAATTGCCCGAAAGCTATAAACGCTATCTTATCAATGGATTGCGGGATGACTTTGACATGCCGGGTACACCCATCCGGCTGTTTTTCCGAGGGCAAAGCGAAGAAAACCCCTTTAAAAACCGCAAAAAATCGACACCCAGCAGGTTGCGCAAGCATTTGGGTAAAAACCCCCACGGTGAGTGAAATCCTTTGACGCTTTGATTAATTACCAACGGGGGGCGGCGCGATCATTAAATGCCGCCAACGAAACATATATTCATCTTTGTAACGGCGGGTGATATGGCGCGGATGCCCAAACGCCCACAAATGGTGCGCGCGGCACAATCTATCTACCCGACTGGCCTCGGGGAGGCGGCCCTTGAATATTGTAAAAATCGCCCGAAACCCCGGGCCAAGACCATGGGGGAAGGGGGGGATCAGCCCGCGATAAAAACGGACCGCATGGCCAGCGCAACCACAATCAGCAAAGCCGCCGCCATGGCATAATTGATGCGGTTTTGGGTTCTCTCGCCCAAGTCAAGGCGGCGAATGCTGATGCCCAGCCATAGCCACAGAAAATGGATCGGTATCCAGATCGCGTTGACGATCACAAATTTTGCCAGAACTTCGGCACCCAGCATATCGGGCCAGATAACAAAGCCCGAAAACAGCGCCGTATTCACCACATAGGCTTTGGGATTGATGGCTTGCAAGGTGATGCCGTCGCCAATGCCCGGCGCACGACTGGCGGCTTTGATCGCAACCGTGCCGCCTGCGGTGGCGATTTTATACGCGAGGTAAATCAAATAACTAACAGATAATAAAGATAAAATCGTTCTGATCGCGGGATTGGCAAAGATCAATGTCGCCAGCCCCGTCATCACCGCCAAAGCCACCAGATTGGTGCCGATGAACAGCCCCAGAATGTACCGCGCGCCTGCGGTAAACCCAAAGGCAGCACCAACGCCTGCGGCGGACAACACACCGGGGCCGGGGGTGATTAACAGGAAAAATACCGCGGCCAGAAAGGCGATCAAATCAGGGTGCCTTCGGGGGTCAACGTGGTTTTGCCGCCCAGATGGCCGTGCAAGGCGGCTGGCAATTTAACCGACCCATCCGCCTGTTGACCGTTTTCCAGCACCGCAATCAAACAGCGCCCGACCGCAAGGCCGGATCCGTTCAGCGTATGCACAAATTCCGGCTTGCCGCCGCCCTCGGGTTTGAACCGAGCGTTCATCCGGCGGGCTTGAAAATCACCGCAAACCGAACAGGAACTGATCTCGCGGTAGGTATCCTGACCGGGCAACCAGACCTCGATATCATGGGTGCGACGGGCACCAAACCCCATGTCGCCGGTGCATAAAACCACGGTGCGGTAAGCCAGACCAAGGCGTTCCAAAATCCCTTCGGCGCATTTGGTCATGCGGTCAAGTTCATCGCGGGAATTGTCGGGGTGGGTGATCGACACCATTTCCACCTTTTCAAACTGGTGCTGGCGCAACATGCCGGAGGTATCGCGCCCCGCGCTGCCCGCTTCACTGCGAAAACACAGCGAATGGGCGGTGTAACGCCGCGGCAGATAGCTTTCTTCAACCGTCATGCCCGCGACGATATTGGTCAGCGGCACCTCGGAGGTGGGGATCAGCCACCAACCATTGGTGGTTTGATAGCTGTCCTCGGCAAATTTTGGCAATTGCCCGGTGCCCACCATCGCCTCGTCGCGCACCAGAACCGGCGTGTTCACTTCGGTCAGGCCGTTTTCCGTGGTGTGGGTATCCAGCATAAATTGCGCCAGCGCACGGTGGATACGCGCCACGCCACCGGACATGATCACAAAACGCGCGCCGGAAATTTTACCGGCGGTTTCAAAATCCATACCGGTTTTGACACCGGTGATGTCAAAATGCTCAACCGGTTTGAAATCCAACACCGGTGGCGTGCCGTGGCGGTTAATCTCGATGTTGTCCGCCTCGTCATTGCCTTCTGGCACGTCGTCAAAGGGCAGGTTGTCCAGCCCCATCAACAGATCGGTCAAGCGGCTGTCCTCGGCCTTGGATTGTTCTTCCAGTTGGGCGATTTCATCCTTTTTGGCACCGACTAATGCCCGCAGCCGTTCAAATTCGGCGTCGTCCCCCTTGGCCTTGGCGGCCCCGACTTGTTTGGAGGCAGCATTGCGATCGGCCTGTGCGGTTTCAGCCGCCTGAATTTTGGCGCGGCGGCTTTCGTCAAGGGCAAGGATTTCACCCGAAAGCGCCGTTTTCCCACGCCGCGCCATTTGGCGATCAAATTCAGCAGGGTTGGCACGGATGGCGCGGATATCATGCATTTTGGTGGTCCTTATAGGCTAGCGAGTCGTATTGTTTGCGCCTTATGCCTTATTTTTCGGGTGGGGTGTAGCCAATGGTTTTTTGCCACTCGCGCCATTTGGTCAAGAAATCGCCCAAGTCCAAATTTTCATCATCCCAATGGGTTGGTTTGTTCATTCCATTGGGCCTTGTCACCGATGCATCGCCAAAAGTTGATTTGACCTGTTCAATGGATATGTCCACATTTAATAGGCTCACTTTCCTAAAAGCGGCACCTGCAAGAGTAGCCACTTTTAGGGAAGTGTTTTCATCCAGATGCGCCCCGCTGAGGCGTGCCCCTTCCAGATGCGCCCCGACGAGGTATGCCCCTTGCAGATGCGCCCCTCTGAGGTATGCCCCTTGCAGATGCGCCCCTCTGAGGTATGCCCCTTGCAGATGCGCCTTGATGAGGTTTGCCCGCTCCAGATGCGCCCAGTCGAGGAATGCCCTCTCCAGATGCGCGCTGCTGAGGTTTGCCCCCTCCAGATGCGCGCTGCTGAGGTTTGCCCGCTCCAGATGCGCCCAGTCGAGGTTTGCCCGCTCCAGATGCGCGCTGTCGAGGTTTGCCCGCTCCAGATGCGCCCCGACGAGGTATGCCCCTTGCAGATGCGCGCCATCAAAAATGGCGTTGGCAAAGTTCAGGCCATTGATGTCGATGCGGGTAAGGTTGGTATCGCGCAGATCCAATCTGTACCCGTCATCATAGTGACTCTTGTCCTGTTTTTCCTTATTAATCTGTTTTGTGCCGCGCCGCCCGATAACGGACATCGCAGCCTGAATATCAGTTGATGGGGGTTCCAAAGTTTCGACCCATTCCTGCATAGGCTCGTCATCGGGTATGCTTTCAAGATTACTGCCGTTCGCATGCCAGTAATCAAAGGGCGAGAGGGGAACATCCACGAGGGGTGCATTCTCGCGGATATAAGCCGTCAAAATTTCCATGATTTGCACATGATCGCGCGGGCTGTCTTGGGAAATGCGTTCTAGGGCAAAAATGGCCCCGATGCGGACCTCGATGTTGGGGACGGTTTTTTGGGCGTCGTCCTCGTATTCGGTTTTGGTCGCCCCCAACCCCTCGACCGCCTTGTTGATCCGGTCGGTGATGTGGCCTTGCTCGGCGGTTGTGGTTTGGCGTTCGGTTGTAAACACGCGGATCAGGGCGAGCGGGGCGGAAACCAATCCGCCAAGGGCCGTAATTAGCGCGACAATAGAAAGGATCAGCCAGCGCAAATCTGTTGGGGCCAATTCCAGATTGAACTGGGGCAGCATTTCAACAAGACTGAACAGCACAAGAACGATCAGCCCCGCCCAGATCGGCGCAAGCACCCATGCAAAGGCTTTCAGAATGCGCAGCTCGCGCCGGGTCGGATCATCGCCACTTTCCGCCGCATCCGCAACGCGCGGCATGATGAAATAAACAACGACACCCAACAGGATAATCGCGAATATCACTTGCCAAAATGGCGAGAAAATCAGGTTACCGCTTGAATCAATCATATCCGTTCTCAAATAAGGTCGTAATCACACTATTGCGTGGCCAAGCCGCCTTGCCAATGGCCAAGTGCAAATATAGGGTGCGCGGCAATCACTGGGGGCGGGGAGTCCCTGTTAAAATAAGGATACAAAATGTTTATCACTCCGGCATATGCCCAAGCGGCGGGCGGCTCGGTCGCTACCAGCCAGTTGTTCATGTTTCTTATCATCGGCGCCATCATGTATTTTCTGCTGTTTCGCCCGCAGCAAAAGAAAATGAAAGAGCATCGCAAGATGGTGAGCAATCTTGCCAAGGGCGACAATGTTGTGACCTCTGGCGGGTTGATGGGCAAGGTTGTACGCGTCAAAGAGGGCAACGAAATCGAGGTCGAGATCGCCAAAGGCGTGACCGTCCGTGTTGTACAACAAACCATCACGCAGGTTTTATCAAAGACTGAACCAGCCGCTTAAGGGTCTGAATTTATGTTACAAATCGCTTTGTGGAAGCGGATTGTAATCTGGGGGATTTGTGCCCTTGGATTGCTGTTGGCGCTGCCGAACGGGTTTTACAGCAAGGTCGAGCTGCGCAATGATGCGGTGGCTTTGTTGGATGCAGGGGCGGTGGAAACATCGGATTTGGCAGCAGACAAAGCGGGTTGGCCGAGTTTTTTACCCTCGGGATTGGTGAACTTGGGGCTGGATTTGCGCGGCGGTGCGCATTTGCTGGGCGAGGTTGTGGTTGAGGATGTTTATGCCGCGCGCATGGATGCCTATTGGCCAGAGGTTCGCGATGCTTTGCGCGCCCAGCGCGATGTGGTGGGCACGGTACGTCGCCAGCCATCGCCCGAGGGCGAATTGCGGGTTCAAATCAGCAAACCCGAGGCAAATGCCGCAGCCGTGGCAGCGATCGAGGCATTGGCCCAGCCGATCGTGACCCTGACCGGTATCGGCACCAATGACATCGAAGTTTCCACATCGGGTGCGGACATCGTCGTGCGGTTGTCGGATGCTGAAAAGCAGGCCACCGATAATCGCACGGTCCAGCAATCGCTGGAAATCATCCGGCGACGGGTGGACGAGGTGGGCACACGAGAGCCGACCATTCAGCGCCAAGGCCAGCAGCGGATTTTGATCCAGGTGCCGGGCATTGGCTCGGCGGCTGAATTGAAAGCGCTGATCGGCACCACCGCCAAACTGACGTTCAATCCGGTTGTCAGCCGCACAGGCGACGGCGATCAGGACCCGGGTTCACGCAACGTGATTTATCCTGATGCCCAAGACGAGGGCGTGTTTTACGTTTTGGAAAAAACACCGGTCGTGTCGGGCGATGATCTGGTCGACGCCCAGCCCAGTTTTGACCAAAATGGCCGCCCGTCAGTATCGTTCCGGTTTAACGCCTCTGGTGGCCGCAAGTTTGGCAATTATACCGCCGAAAATATCGGGTCGCCCTTTGCCATCGTGCTGGATAATGAGGTGATCTCGGCACCGGTCATTCAAAGCTATATCTCGGGTGGTTCGGGCATCATTACCGGCAATTTCAACGTTGCCGAAAGCACACGTTTGGCGGTTTTGTTGCGGGCAGGGGCCTTGCCCGCCAAGATTAACTTTCTGGAAGAACGCACCATTGGGCCAGAGCTTGGCCAAGACAGCATCGATGCGGGCAAAATCGCCAGCATGGTGGCCTTTGGTGCCGTTCTGATCTTTATGTTCCTGTCATACGGTCTGTTTGGTCTGTTTGCCAATGTCGCGCTGATCATCAACGTGGCGCTGATTTTTGGGCTGCTGTCCACCATCGGGGCGACGCTGACCTTGCCGGGGATTGCGGGGATCGTGTTGACGATCGGTATGGCGGTGGATGCCAATGTACTGATTTTTGAACGTATACGCGAAGAACTGAAAACCGCCAAAGGCCCGTCGCGGGCCATTGAGCTGGGTTATGAAAAGGCGCTCAGCGCCATCGTCGACGCCAATATTACCACCTTTATGACCGCCGTGATCCTGTTTGTGATGGGGGCGGGGCCAGTGCGTGGTTTTGCCGTGACGCTGGGGCTTGGCATCCTGACGTCGGTATTTACCGCGATTTTTGTTACCCGATTGCTGATCGCCATCTGGTTTGAACGCAAACGACCCAAAAAGATTGAGGTATAAGATCATGAGATTACGCCTTGTACCCACAGATACAAAATGGGATTTTTTTCGTATCGCGCCGATTACCTTTGGGGCGTCGATCGCGGTGTTTCTGGCCTCTATCGCGATCTATCTGATTGTTGGCTTGAATTTTGGCATCGATTTTCGTGGCGGCACCAGCATTCGCACTGTTTCCGAGGCGCCGGTGGATGTGGCACAATACCGATCCGTGCTGGATGCGCTGAAACTTGGTGATGTGTCGATCAGTCAGGTTTTTGATCCTGCTCGCCCTGATTTGAATGTCGCCCAAGTGCGGATCGAGGATCAGGGTGGCGAAGAAGCTGCATCCACCCAAATGCTCGCCGCCGCCGAGGCGGCCTTGACGGGTTTTGACCCGACGATCAAGTTTTCCAGCGTTGAATCCGTGGGCCCCAAAGTTTCGGGCGAGTTGATCGTTTCGGCGATGATTTCGGTATTGTCGGCACTTGCGGCGGTCTGTGTTTACGTTTGGCTGCGGTTTGAATGGCAATTTGCCGTCGGCGCGATTGCCTCGCTGGTGCATGATATCGTGATTACCATCGGGTTGTTTTCCCTGCTGCAAATTCAGTTTGACCTGACAATCATTGCGGCTTTGCTGACGATCGTTGGGTATTCGTTGAATGATACAGTGGTGGTTTTTGACCGCGTGCGGGAAAATCTGCGCAAATATAAAAAGCTGGTGCTGAAGGATTTGTTGAACCTGTCGGTCAATGAAACCCTCAGCCGCACAACCATGACATCCTTTACCACGTTGTTGGCGTTGTTTGCGCTGTTTTATCTGGGTGGTGATGTGATCCACGGTTTTGTTTTTGCGATGATCTGGGGCATCGTGATCGGGACGTATTCGTCGGTTTTCGTGGCGGCCACGATCCTGAATTTCCTTGGGGTGAAACGCGATTGGTCCAAGGCGGATCTGAACAAGGGCAACCGCTACGCCGATATCGATCCGTAAGTGGAAAGCGCATTTAACGACGCCCTTGCAACACCCGGTCTTTGGCTGTTGTTCATCGGTGTCGGTTTTGGCGGTCTGGTGCGCGGGTTTTCCGGTTTTGGCACGGCAATGGTGTATTTGCCCTTTGCCGCGCAGGTTTTGCCACCGGTTTGGGTGATCATCACCGTCTTGGTCTTTGATATGTTAGGGCCGGTGCCCGCCTTGCCCCGCGCCATTCGCGAGGGCCACACCCGCGATGTTTTCCGGCTGGCGGCTGGTGCCATCATTGGTTTGCCCATCGGCGTGTGGCTGTTGGTTTCCCTGTCGCCCGATGTTTTTCGCAACACTGTGTCGCTGGTAACGCTTGGTGTGCTGGCAACGCTGATCACCGGCATTCGGTATCGTGGTGAACTGGCACGGTGGATGATTTACGGTGTGGGGGCAATTTCGGGCCTTTTGGGCGGCGCTGTCGGGCTGACCGGCCCGCCGGTGATCCTGATCTATATGGCGCGCGCCCTGCCGGTTACCGTGATCCGTGCCAGCATCATGTTGTTTCTGTTTCTGACCGATATCCTGATGGCGGCCGTGTTTGCCATCAACGACATTTGGCATTGGACCCCGTTTGTGATCGGGTTGATGTTGGTGCCGGTTTATGTGGCGACGTTGCTGGTGGGGACATGGCTGTTTGATCCGGCGAAAGAAAAGCTTTATCGCTGGGTGGCCTATACCATTATTGCGATTTCCGCTTTAAATGGCTTGTTGGCGGCCTGAACGGGGCGCAGGAATTTTTCAGGGGGCCAGTCAGGCATATGCAACTGAACGAGATCATATTTGACCACGCCATGCCCATCGAGGGTTATGGGCCGGGGTTTTTTCGCATCGGTGGCCGCGTGATCCAAGGCGCCGTGCTTGCCCTGCCAAATTCGGCGCAAAAATGGGGCGGGCTTGACGATATTGACGCGCTGTTGGCGGTGGCCGATCAGGTTGATGTGATTTTTCTGGGCACCGGTGCCGAGATCGCCCATGCACCCGACGCCATGCGAGAGGCGTTAGACGCGCGCGGTATCGGGCTGGAAGTCATGGCCTCGGCGGCGGCCTGTCGTACCTATAATATCCTGTTGTCCGAGGGGCGGCGCGTGGCGGCGGCGCTGGTGCCGGTCTGAGCATGCTGAAGCTGCACAATCTGGCGGTTGCGCGGGGTGGACGGCGCTTGATCCAAGGGCTGAGCTTGCACCTTGCGGCGGGGCAGGCGGTGATCCTGCACGGCCCCAACGGCAGCGGTAAAACCAGCCTGTTGCGCACCATCGCCGGTTTGCAATTGCCCGCCGGGGGTCGCATTGAAATGCCCGAGGACAGTCTGGTTTTTTCCACTCATTTGGACGCGATCAAAGCCCAGCTTTCGGTGCAGGAAAATCTGGCATTCTGGGCGGCAATTTATGGTCAGGACACGGCGCGTATCGATCTGGCAATGGCGGCGTTTAACATCGAAAATCTTGCGGATCGTGCCGCCGCCACCCTGTCGGCGGGGCAAAAACGCCGCCTTGGATTGGCGCGGCTGATTCTGGCAAATCGCGCGATCTGGATACTGGATGAACCGACGGTTTCGCTGGATCGTGCCAGTGTCGCGCTGTTTGATGCGGCCCTTTTGGCGCATTTGGGCGGCGGCGGCGTGGCGATGATCGCCACCCATATCGATCTGGTTCAACAGGCCAAAATAATTGACCTGCAAGATTTCACCGCAACCGAAGCAGGCGCACAGGATTTGTTTTTGCAAGGGGGCCGACTGTGAAGGCGCTGTTGCTGCGGGACATTCAACTGGCGATGCGCGCGGGTGGTGGTTTTGGTCTGGCCTTGGCATTCTACTTGGTGCTGGTGGTGTTGGTGCCCTTCGGGCTTGGTTCGGCGCCTGCGCAATTGGCCAGCGTGGCGGCGGGTATCCTGTGGATCGGCGTTTTGCTGGCCTGTTTGCTGTCGCTGGACCGGCTGTTTCAGTTGGATTTTGAAGACGGGGCCTTGGATCATCTGGCCTTGGCGCCGATGCCCTTGGCTGGCGTTGTGCTGGCCAAGGCGGCGGCGCATTGGGTGACCACCGCTTTGCCCTTGATCGTGGTGGCACCCTTGTTGGGGGCCTTGCTTAATCTGCCGACAGGTGGCTATTTCTGGCTGGTGGTCAGCCTTGCGGTCGGCTCCCCCAGCCTGAGTATAATCGGTGCTTTTGGCGCGGCGCTATGTGTGGGGCTGAAACGCGGCAGTTTGCTGTTGTCCTTGTTGGTTCTGCCGCTCTATGTGCCGACCCTGATTTTTGGCATGGAGGTGGTGCGCCGTGGCATCACCGGTCAGGAAACCGCAGCCCCGCTGGCATTGCTGGCCGCCATCAGCCTTGGGTGCATCGCAATCCTGCCATTTGCGGCGGCCCAGGCCTTGCGCGCGAACTTGCGCTGACGGGGGGCGGGGCGCATATGTCACAGAAGAGTTCATTGCCAGCGATGGTATTTTTTGATCCAACACGTCTAAGAAAATAAAGGGTCTGTTATGTCGATTTGGACTTATGCCAATCCACAAAAATTCATGGGCTTAACCGGTAAGGTTTTACCGGTTTTGGTGGTATTGACGGCTGTTAGCCTGTTCGTTGGACTTGGCTGGGGATTTTTCCTGACACCCGAGGACGCGCGGCAAGGGGCAACCGTAAAGATCATCTTTCTGCATGTGCCCGCTGCCCTGATGGCGATCAATGCGTGGCTGATGATGCTGGTGGCCAGTTTGATCTGGTTGATCCGCCGCCATCCTGTCAGCGCGCTTTGTGCCAAAGCGGCGGCACCTGTGGGGGCGGTGTTAACCTTGGTGGCGCTGATCACCGGGGCGATTTGGGGCAAACCGATGTGGGGCACCTATTGGGTTTGGGATCCTCGGCTGACCTCGTTTTTGATCCTGTTTTTGTTTTATCTTGGCTATATGGCGTTGTGGTCCGCACTTGAGGATCGGGAAACCGCCTCTGATCTGACGTCGATCACCTGTCTGGTCGGCACGGTTTTTGCGGTTCTGTCGCGCTATGCCGTCAAATTTTGGGATCAGGGGTTGCATCAGGGCACTTCGGTGCCGGTGGCCACGGGGGGGCGCACGATTTCGGATGTGTTCTTTTACCCGCTGGTTTTATCAATGCTGGGTTTTGGGCTGTTATTTGTAACGCTGGTTTTGATCCGCGCCCGCACCGCCATACGGGCGGAACGTCTGGGCGCACTTTTGCGGCGTGAAGGGGGGGGAAATGCCTGAACTTGGAAAATATGCGGTGGACGTTTCCATGGCTTACGGGGCCAGTTTCGCGCTTTTGCTGGGGTTGGTTTTGGTTTCCTGGCGGCAGTCCAAGGCGATGAAACGCGCGCTTGATGCCGCCGAGGCACGTCGCGATGCGTAGAATTCCACCGCTTATGGTTCTGCCACCGCTGCTGTTTCTGGTCCTTGCGGGCACGTTCTTTTGGGGCTTGCAACGTGGTGACAGCCGCATCTTGCCCTCGGCCATTATCGGCACGCAACGCCCGGCGGTGACCGAGGTGGGGCTAACCGGTTTTACACCGGTAACCGAGGCGAGTTTTTCCAATGGCGTGACGCTGGTTAATTTTTGGGCCAGCTGGTGCCCGCCCTGCCGTGCCGAGCACCCACGCCTGTTGAAAATGGCGGCCCAAGGCGTGCCGATTGTCGGTGTTGATATCAAAGATCGCGAAGATCAGGCGATCACCTATCTGACGCGCGACGGCAACCCGTTTATCGGCGTCGCCTTTGACCCCAACGGACGCACATCTTTTGACTGGGGCGTCACCGCGCCGCCGGAAACCTTTATCCTGTCCAAAGAGGGGGTGATCCTGTTTCGGTTTCAAGGCCCGCTTGTGGGGGCTGATTATGAAAAACGGTTTTTGCCAGCCTTTGAAAAGGCAATGAGCGCCGACTAAAGCGCGTGGTGCCGCTGATAGGACTCGAACCTACTACCCCATCATTACGAATGATGTGCTCTACCTGATGAGCTACAGCGGCGCTGAATGGTCTGTGTCGCGCAGGGGATTTTTACGATAGTTGATATTCATTGGAAAGCGAATTTCCGATATTTGCGCCGGACTTGATGCCCGTTATTTAAGGGGGCACTCAATCTTGATTGAAAATAGTCAAATCCAGCGCAAGCCCGGTGCCGAGCCATATCCCGTGATCGCGATGATCAGCCAGATGGTTTCCGGTATCCGGATGGCAAAAAACGATCAACCCATCGCGATGCAACGCGAGCCACGGCAATAGCTCTGAAAACTGTTCAGGTGTGGCCGCCAATTGACAAGACCACATCGGATGGGGACCAACAGGTTTTTCGTGAACGCGGCCCATTTCAACGCCGAATTCCTGGGCTGCCTGTGTGCAGATATTCCGGGCCTTGGTCACTGATTTCACGTCAAAATAGACATGGGCGTGATAGCCTGAAATCTTTGTATTCATTGTTTTAAATCCAGCGTTTTGTGTTTTTGACATAGTTTTGTGCCTCGGCCTCGAAGGTTGCCAGCAGCACCGCCTCTTCGGGCATCACGAAACGGCGGTGCAGGGCAATTGCAAGGCCGATGACCGGCAAAAACGCCGTCAGGGCACCCAGCCATACGGCAAAACCCGTCGCCAAAACCACCATCGCCAGATAAATCGGATTGCGTGAAATCCGGTAAGGGCCTTCGACAATCAGGGCGGTGGGGGTGTGGCGCGGCTCGATGCTGGTCCATTTGCGGCGAAACCAGAAACCTGACCAGACGATCATCAGAACCGCCAAGGCAATCAGTATCGGCCCCAAAAGGCGGAGGACCGTGAGTTGAACGGTGACGATCGGGAACAACCCGGCCAACAGCCAACTGGCCAAGACGGTGCCCAAGGTCCAAAACGGCGGAATATCGGCGAATTTTTTCATGACGCCACTTTGCAGGATGATTTTTGAATGGGCAAGTTGTTGTCACGATTTTAGCGGCACCGCCCGCAGAAAAACCATGTTTTCAGGGGGGATGCCAAAACAGCAAAACACCCCTGTTCAAAACAGCCATATAAGGCTGGCCAGAAGAATCAGGCGCTCAGCTGATCAAACATCTGCTCGCCAGCATCATCGATCCGCAGCCGCGCCTTGATTGCATCGGGCAGCAAGCGGCGCGATGAAATCCGGGGGCGATCCATTTCGGGAATGATCCGCTCAGCGCCGTATAAATCCACGTATTCTTGATGGTTATCAAAGGCGCGACGGTCGGCATAATCCACAAAGGTTTCGGCGGGGGCACCATTGGCAAGGATCACGTCGTGGTTTTCAGTTTCGATGTGATAATAAGTGACGCGGTCGGGCAATGCCGCCAGCGGCACCCAGTCAATCGTCGTGCCATTGACCAGGGCTGACGCGTTAATCACCAACCCGTCGATCACCATGCCGTGATCTGCCGTCACCGTCAGGTCGCTGTGGGGCAGGCCCGCGCCCAAAGCACCAGCGCGGATGCGAACTGGTTGCATGTGGGGGCCAGCGAACAGCGTGGTGACGGTTTGGCGGCCGATCCATTTCACCTGTACAGCGCGGCCCTCGGCCGAAATGATTTCATCGCCGATGTTCAGATTTTCGACAAGCGCCGCGGCAGAAGGGGTATCAATCAATGTACCGGCAAGAAAGCAGAACACCGTCACGGTCGCGTCAATCGTATCAGGATCAAATTGGCCCGGAAAATCCGCATAGGGGACATTCATGTCGACCGAGCCGAGCAACTGGCCAAATTCGTCCTGCAAGACCACAAAAACGTTGCCGTTAAAGGTATAGGTGCCCAAATAGGTGGCGTTCTGGGCTGAATAATCAGGGTCCAAAATTTCATTTGGCGTCAGACTGTTATCGCCCGGGCCGACCTCGGCATAAGATGACGGCGAATATCCCGGATTGCTGCCGGATTGGGCTTGTTTGATCCAAACCGTATCTCCGGTCGCAATCACCGTACCTATACTATAATAGCTCCAAGAATTGATTGTATATGTGCCCATGACATCCCCCTGATCGTTAAACCCATGCCCAATCTTTTGATTTGGCTCGGTACATTATTAAAAAGAGTGCGCCAAATATCAAGCGCTCAGTTGGTCAAACATCTGTTCGCCAGCATCATCGATCCGCAGCCGCGCCTTGATTGCATCGGGCAGCAAGCGGCGCGATGAAATCCGGGGGCGATCCATTTCGGGAATAATCCGCTCGGCGCCGTAGGGCTTCAATTGTGCGCTTCCAGTTGCGCTATTGGTATTCAGTAAAACTGGCGATGAATTTCTGTTATCGCGAGTCGACTATTGTTCGTTTCATGCTGCTCACAAAAAAGGGCGCCGATTTGGCGCCCCTTGAATTTTGTAACTTTAATTTCAGCGATTTACCTAAGCGGATTTCGCCAAATTCCGCAGCACATAATGCAACACGCCGCCGTGCTCGATGTATTCAATCTCGATCGCGGTATCGATGCGGCATTTCAGGGTGATTTCTTTCACGTCGCCATTACCCATAGTGATGGTGCAGGGCACCTCGGCCAGGGGCTGGATGGTGTCCAGACCGCTGATCGATACGGTTTCATCACCCTTCAGGCCCAGCGATTTTCGGCTGTCCCCCCCGGTGAACTCAAACGGGATCACGCCCATGCCCACAAGGTTGGATCGGTGAATACGTTCAAAGCTTTGTGCAATCACGGCCTTTACGCCCAGCAATGCCGTGCCTTTGGCCGCCCAGTCCCGCGATGACCCGGCACCGTATTGTTCGCCACCAAAGACCACCAGCGGCACGCCGGCATCCTGATAGGCCATGGCCGCCTCATAGATCGAGGTTTCCTTGCCGTCTGGCCCCAGTGTATAGCCACCTTCAACGCCATCCAGCATTTCGTTTTTGATGCGGATGTTGGCGAATGTGCCGCGCATCATGATCTGGTGGTTCCCACGGCGCGACCCGTAAGAGTTGAACTCGCGTGCAGGTACCTGATGTTCCAACAGGTATTTCCCCGCCGGTGTCGTGTCTTTGAACGATCCCGCAGGTGAAATGTGGTCAGTGGTGATCATGTCGCCCAGAATGGCCATCACGCGGGCGTTTTCCAGATTGGAAATCACCCCGGGCTCGGTACCCATGCCTTGGAAATACGGCGGGTTTTGAACATAGGTCGAGGACACCGGCCAGTCATAGGTCTTGCTGTCGGTGGTTTTCACACCCTGCCATTTTTCGTCGCCTTTGAATACATCGGCATATTTGGTTTGGAACGCCTCGCGGGTCACGGTTTGTTGCACCAGATCGGCCACCTCTTGGGTGGTGGGCCAGATGTCGCGCAAATAGACGTCGTTGCCGTCTTTGTCCTGACCGATCACGTCGGTGGCCAGATTGATGTCCAGCGTACCGGCCAGCGCATAGGCCACCACCAAGGGCGGGCTGGCCAGATAGTTGGCGCGCACATCGGGTGAAATCCGCCCTTCAAAGTTGCGGTTGCCCGACAGAACGGCGGTGGCGACCAAGTCACCCTCGGCAATCGCGGCGGAAATTTCCGGCTGCAACGGGCCAGAGTTGCCGATGCAGGTGGTGCAGCCATAGCCAACAAGGTTAAAGCCGATGGAATCCAGATCCTTTTGCAGATCCGCCGCCTCAAGATAGGCGGAAACCACTTGCGAACCCGGCGCCAGCGAGGTTTTCACCCAAGGCTTGCGGTTCAGACCCAGTGCGGCGGCTTTGCGCGCCACAAGGCCGGCACCGATCATCACGTAAGGGTTGGATGTATTGGTGCAGGAGGTGATCGAGGCGATTACAACCTTGCCGCTTTGCATGGTGTAGTCTTCGCCCGCAACGGCCACTTCTTTGCCCATCGGGCGCTTGAAGGTTTCTGCCATTTCTTTTTGGAACGCGGTTTGGCCGTCGGTCAGTTTCACGAAATCCTGTGGCCGTTTGGGGCCGGAAATCGCCGGCACGATGGTGCCCATGTCCAGTTCCAAAGTGTCGGTGTAAATCGGAGCGTAGTTTTCGTCTCGCCAGAAACCGTTTTCCTTGGCGTATGCTTCAACCAGCGCAATGCGATCCTCGTCGCGGCCCGTGGTGCGCAGATAACGCAGGGTTTCGCCATCGATGGGGAAAAAGCCGCAGGTCGCGCCGTATTCCGGTGCCATGTTGCCGATGGTCGCGCGATCCGCCAGTGGCAAACGATCCAGACCGTCGCCGTAAAATTCAACAAATTTTCCAACAACGCCCTTGGCGCGCAGCATTTCAACGACCTTAAGCACCAGATCGGTGCCTGTGGTGCCTTCCATCATCGAGCCGGTCAGTTTGAAACCGATCACTTCGGGGATCAGCATGGAAATCGGCTGGCCCAGCATCGCGGCCTCGGCTTCAATGCCGCCAACACCCCAACCCAGAACCGCCGCGCCGTTGACCATGGTGGTATGGCTGTCGGTGCCAACCAGCGTGTCGGGATAGGCGACTTCCTCGCCGTTTTGATCGGTGTCGGTCCAAACGGTTTGCGACAAATACTCAAGATTGACTTGGTGACAAATGCCAGTGCCCGGGGGCACCACGCGGAAATTGTTGAACGCCTTTTGACCCCATTTCAGGAAGGTATAGCGTTCCATGTTGCGTTCATATTCACGATCCACGTTCATCTGAAACGCACGCGGATTGCCAAATTCATCGATCATCACCGAATGGTCGATTACCAGATCAACCGGGTTCAGCGGGTTGATTTTATCCGCATCCCCGCCCAGCGAAATGATCGCATCGCGCATCGCGGCCAGATCGACAACCGCAGGCACACCGGTGAAATCCTGCAACAGCACGCGGGCAGGGCGATAGGCGATTTCACGCGGGTTCTTGCCGCCCTTGGCACCCCATTCGGCAAAGGCTTTGATGTCGTCCACAGAAACCGTTTTGCCATCTTCAAACCGCAACATGTTTTCCAGCACCACCTTAAGGGCGGCAGGCAGTTTGGAAAAATCGCCCAAACCGGCGGCTTGCGCGGCGGGAATTGAATAATAGGCAATGGAAGATGAACCAACACTCAGGGTGCGGCGGGTTTTTTGGCTGTCGTGGCCGACGGTCACAGTCATAATGACGCCTCGCTTTTTGGGGTTAAAATGGCAGGTATATGCGGGCGATATACGCCTGTTCGCCCCTGACTATCAAGGGTAAAGGCGGCATATGTGTCAAAATGTATACAGTAGTGTACCGTTGAGCGATGCGAAATGCTGCCTATATTTGTTTCAGTACTGGCGGTTATCTGGGTCAAACTGGCGAGGATTGCCATGCGGATCTGGCGTGACCTTATGGAAAATCCGGCCCCGAGCGACCTGTCATTCTGTTGGGTCGATTAAGCGCGGAGCGAACACAGCGCCTTTATCGAATCAAAATGCTGTTCAACCTGCGACATTCCAATCAAACGGCAGATCAGCTACATTTGTCTTCATAAAATGGGGGATGATGATGAGCGCGTATATAATAGCCCAGATTAAAGTTAACGATCCTGAAGAGTATCAAAATTATTTGGCTGGCTTCATGCCAGTTTTGATAAATCGGAAGAATACCGGACATTAAGGCAATTCGCGGCATCCGGCACTTTGGACTCTTAAGGTAGCCTTCGAATTGGCTTTCTGCGACGGCCTGCCGGGGGGAAGGCCGCAGGGAAAACCGGAGAGACCGAAAGCTGCCACCCGGATACTATACAGTCAGAGCCGGGTGACCTAGGGTATGAGCGAAAATGCCGATGCTGGAGAAACTGACAATGAGTGAAAAGGCAAGACGCGTCGCACAGATGGCTGCGGAACATGCTGCTGCGTGGAGCGAGAATTCACCAGACAAAATTGGCGAACTCTTTGCCGAAGATGGCACCATCATCGTGAACGACGGCGATGCACATGTTGGTCGCACCGCGATTATTGAAAACGCTAAGGAACTTTTACAGACATTTCCTGGGCTGGTAGTGCTCTGCCACGAGACTCGTCACGCGGGCAACCGGGCCGTGTTCATCTGGACCCTGGAAGGTCGTCACGCAGAGACAGGTAACGGCATTTCATTGCCGGGCTGGCATGAATGGGAACTTGATGCCAACATGCGGGTAATGCACTGTAAGGGCTACTTTGACCCCGCAGACTTAGAGCGCCAGATCAAGGGCGATTGATCGGTGACGGTTTTGCCGTCAACAAATCTGTATGTCGCGATTTTGCTGTTGCGGTTTTGGATGTGAATGGTTCAAGGTTTTTCCACGAACAAAGACTATCCGAAATGGGCGTCTTCGGCGCATCCCGCACCAAGGTCCGGTTTGCCTTTTTCGGCCCGATATGCGGCGTGAAGGTCAAAATTTTTGACACCACACATTTGACGCCACACAAGGGCCCGCAAATAACTACCGCCAAGAAATTAGCCTTCTTGATGCATCACGCTCGGTGGTCTGATCGCGGTTTTGGTAACATTTGATGCCGTTTTCTCGCAAAACCTTGATTGGCGTCACCCGGCGGTTTGCGTTAGGTCTGTTGTTTGACGACACGAGTTAGGGAAAATCAACGATGGTGCGATTTGGGGTAGTGGCGGCAACAATGTTCGCCTCGGTTTTTACAAGCGCTTTCGCCGAAGAATACGGCAAAAACAACCCCGTGGTGGTCGAACTTTACACCTCGCAAGGCTGTTCTTCGTGCCCGCCTGCGGATGCGTTGTTGAAAAAGCTGACCCTCAAGGACAACGTAATTCCCTTGGCATTGCACGTGAATTATTGGGATTACATCGGCTGGAAGGATATGTTCGCCGTTGAGGCGCATACCACGCGGCAAAAAGGTTATTCTGCCCGTGCGGGCGCGCGTTCAATCTATACCCCGCAAATGATTGTCGGTGGCGTGGACCATGTTGTTGGTTTCAAGCCGATGGATTTGGCCGAGGCGATGGAAATTCGCCGCAAGGCCGATACGCCGGTGTCGCTGGAATTACAGGTAAACGGGGCCTCGATCGATGTGCGCGCCACCAGCGAGCGGCGCTTGCGCAAGGGGGCTGATATTGTGATCGTTCGCTACACGCCCGAAGCAACGGTGGATATATTGCGCGGCGAAAATGCCGGTCGCAGGCTGACCTATGATAACATTGTGACCAAACTGGAAACCGTGGCGACCTGGGATGGGCGCAGCGATTTCACGATGAATTTCAAACCCGAAGGTGACGAGCCGATTGTGGTGTTGGTTCAGGAACCTAACTATGGCCCGATCCTGGCCGCCGCACGGTATGCATCGCGATGAGGTTTCCAGCGTCGGTGCAGCCAGAACCACTGGCCCGGATTTTCCAGCACCCGCGCCTCTAGGCTGTCGTTCAGCGCCTGCATCATTGTTTCCGCGTCGCTTTTGGGTACCGGTGCCTCGATAATCATCTCAAAATCCAGACCATTGGCGCGGCGCACACTGTAAAACGGCAACAAAAGCGCGTCGTATTTCAGGGCCATTTCGGCGGCGGACAATGCGGTTGTCGTCGGCAGGCCCAGAAAGGACAGCTCGGCCCCTTCGTACATGTATTGATCGTGCAGCAACACCAGATTTCCGCCGTTGCGCAGGTGGCTGATCAACTGGCGAAATCCCGGCTTGCCGCGTGGGAAAACCGGTTCGCCAACGTCGCGCATGGTCTGAACGTAATGATCGTTAAAATAAAGATTGTTCATCGGGCGATAAAGCCCCCCGATTTTATGCCCTTGCGATATCAATGCTGCGCGTGTCGCCTCGTAATTGCCAAAATGGCCGGTGGCCAGTATTACCGCGCGGCCCTGGTCTTGGGCTGCAAGAAATTGCGCAACGCCCGCGCCAACCACCTTGCCTGCGGCACAGCGGTCTACAAAATCCGGGCCGGAATAATTCTCGATGAAACTGCGCCCGGCATTGTTACAGGCGGCTTTGGCCAGTTTGTCCTTTTGCGCCGGTGGCCAGTCCGGGAAAACATAATCCAAATTGGCCCGCGCCTTGCCTCTAAGGCCCAGCAAAGGGCACAGAATATTGCCCATCATCCAGCCGCACAATCGCACGCGCGCGCCGTAGGGCAATTGGCGCAATCCCCATATCAGTGCCCGCAAGGCACGATCCACCAACCAGTCGCGCGTGCTGCGCCCGCGTATTGGTGTTGCTTTTGACGTATTTGAGGTTATGACAAGGCCCGTTTCTTGATCCGCGTTTCACGGTGCCAGACATAAAGCCCGGCCGCCGCGATCACAAGGGCACCCAGCATCGTGGCGCCGGTGGGATATTCGCCAAAAACCATGATGCCCCAAAATGTCGCCATAATTAGCGATACATAGGTAAAGGGCGCGACAATTGACGCCTCGACCGTGGCATAGCCTTTGATCGTCAAAAACTGGCCGATGCTGCCAAGGATCGCGACGGCGGCCATCATGATCCAGGCATTTGCGCTGACCGGTTGCCAAAAGAATGCCGCCATCAGGTTGATCAGAATCGCCCCGAAAAGGGCGGAATAAAACAGGCTGGTCATTGGGTCCTCGGTGCGCCCGGCATATCGCGTGGCCAGGGCATAGGTGGTATAACAAAACGCCGCCCCGATTGGCAAAAGTGCCGCCAAGGTAAAGACGCCCGATGTGGGCTGGGCAATGATCGTCGCCCCGACAAGGGCGGCGGCAACCGCAATGGCCCGCCGTGCGCCAAAAGTTTCGCCCAGAAACAGTGCCGCGCCAATCAGCATAAACACCGGAATGATGTTGACCAATGCGGTCGCCTCAGCCAAGCCGATCAACGACAGGGAATAAAAGAAAAACAGGGTCGCGCCGAATTGTGCGGCGGATCGCAACAGCTGTACCTTGGGGAAATCGGTTTTCATCGCACTGGGCAGACGCCGTGCCAACAGGATGAAAACGATCAAGGTTTGGCCGGTATAACGCGCCCAGACGATTTGCAGCACATCGACCCGAACCGACAGCGCCTTGGCGACGGCATCCATGCCCGTGATAAACAAAAGCCCGCCGATGACGTATAAAATCCCCTTGCTGGTGGGGTTCACCTTGCGGCCTTTGTCACAGTTTTTTGGGCAGTCGGCTGGGCAGTCGGCTGGGATGGCACGCCAACGCCGATCATACTGTCACGGGTGATCAGATCCGCAAGGGCGGTTTGATCCAAATCCTCGGTGCCGGCGGGTCGCGCAGGCAGCACAATATAGCGCATGTCGGCGGTGGAATCATGTACACGAACCTGAACCGCGTCTGGCAAAATCAGGCCAAATTCCGCCAGCACCTTGCGCGGTTCTTTCACCACGCGGCTGCGATAGGCGCGGGTTTTGTACCAGTCCGGCGGCAGCCCCAACAAGTTGCGCGGATAACAGGAACACAGGGTGCAAACGATCACATTATGCACATCGGGCGTGTTTTCCACGGCGATCAGGCGCAAAACGCCGGGCTCAAAACCCATTGATTTGCAGGCTGCCGAACCATCCCGTAACAGCAGCGCCTTAAATTCAGGGTCCGTCCAAGCACGCGCAATCACCATTGCCCCGTCAGCAGGCGAACGGCGATCCATTTCTTCAATTCGCGCGGTGATTTGTGCGGCAGTGGTGATGCCTTTTTCGATCAGCAACTCGCGCATCGCGATTTCCATGGTCTGCCAATAGGTCAGCGGGCCATCATTATCGGCGCGGTAAGGGTGGCCCGAGGGGCTGAGCCCTTCATGGCTGTGGTCGTGGTGATCATGGGGCATCGCAGGGCTCCAACCAATGGGCGTAAATTTCGGCGTCCAGCGTATCACCGGGGTTTTCGGCATCCTTGCCCCAAACCTCGGCCATGGAAAACCTGACGCGATACAGCGGCTGTTGATCCGCCTTCAGTCGATAGGCCAGTTGTTCAGGATTGTGAAACGGGCCAAGCGGGCGTTCAACTTGGCCGCGTTTGCCGCGCAGATAAGACGGGGTACGCACATGGCCCGGCGGCATCATCGCGCGCACGCGCACCCAGTTGTGCAATGTTTCAGCCACCCGAAGCCTCGCCATAGGTTTCAGCGCGTGCGGTGATTTCCGCCATTTTTGTGCCAAGTTCGTGCAGGGAATAGGCCCCGGCCTCGACCATGTTTTGATTGATCGCCGCGACCCAGCGTTCATAATAGGTCATGGTTTCAAAGCTGTCCTCGCCCATATCCTCCAGCACGCGGCGCAGCCCGTCCACGGTGAAATAGCCTTTGCTTGAGCAAAGCACCATCAGCGCATCAACGCGTTTTTCCCACAGGGCAAAATCATGCCCTTCCAGCGGAATTTTACCCGCGTTTTGGCCGCCCATGTCGTGCCAGCGTTTTCCGGTTTTATCTGTCATGGCCACAGCTTATGGCGGAAAAAACGCGCGCGCAATGGGCGCGTTTTTTGCCAGTGGAAAGGGCGGCCAAAAACTGCGTGGTTTTACCCGAATACCCGCGCAAAAATCGTATCCACATGTTTGGTGTGATAGCCAAGGTCGAATTTCTCGTTGATTTCCTCAAGCGACAAGGCCGCGCGTACCTCTGGGTCGGCCAACAGTTCCTCGCGGAAATCGGTGCGATTGTCCCAGACTTTCATCGCATTGCGCTGTACCAACCGGTAAGCATCCTCGCGGCTCACACCGGCTTGGGTCAAGGCCAACAGCACCCGTTGGCTCATCACCAGACCGGGGAATTTGTTCATGTTCGCCAACATGTTTTCCGGGTAAACCAGCAGTTTATCGATCACGCCCGTCAGCCGCGACAGGGCAAAATCCAGTGTAATCGTGGTGTCCGGCCCGATGTGCCGTTCAACCGATGAATGCGAAATGTCACGTTCGTGCCACAGCGTCACGTTTTCCATCGCCGGTATCACGGCCATACGCACCAGCCGCGCCAGACCGGTCAGGTTTTCGGTCAAAACAGGGTTCTTTTTATGCGGCATTGCCGACGATCCCTTTTGACCCATCGAGAAAAACTCTGCGGCCTCCAGCACCTCGGTGCGCTGCATGTGGCGGATTTCGGTGGCAATATTTTCAATCGAGGACCCGATCACGCCAAGGGTGGCAAAAAACGCGGCATGGCGATCGCGCGGGATAACCTGTGTGGAAATCGGCTCGGGTTCCAGACCCAATTGGGCACAGACATGTTCTTCGACCGCGGGGTCGATATTGGCGAATGTCCCCACAGCGCCGGAAATCGCGCCCGTGGAAATTTCGGCACGCGCTGTTTTCAGCCGCGCCAGATTGCGATCCATTTCCGCGTAAAACCGCGCAAACGTCAGCCCCATGGTGGTTGGTTCGGCGTGAATGCCGTGGCTGCGCCCGATGCGCAGGGTATCTTTGTGTTCCAGCGCGCGGCGTTTCAGAGCGGCGAGCAAGCCCTCGATGTCAGCCAGCAAAATATCGGCGGCTTTGACCAATTGTACATTGAAACAAGTATCCAGCACATCGGATGACGTCATGCCCTGATGCACAAAGCGGGCCTCTTCTGCGCCGACATGTTCCGCCAGATGGGTTAAAAATGCGATAACATCGTGTTTTGTGACCGCCTCGATTTCGTCAATCCGCGCCACGTCGAATTCTACATCCCGGGCTTTCCATACGGCATCGGCATTTTCACGCGGGATCACCCCCAAATTGGCCATGGCCTCGCAGGCATGCGCCTCTATTTCGTACCAGATGCGAAATTTTGTCTCTGGCGACCAAACAGCAACCATTTCGGGGCGGGAATAACGGGGGATCATCGGAAGACACCTTTTTTAATTGGAATAGCGCGCGCATTCTCATAGACTGAGCCACAAGGGACGGCAATAAGCCGGAGGCGATATGCGTCCATTTGTGGCGGTGATATTTTTAGCTTTGGCCGTGGTGCCAACTGAATTGCGTGCGGAGTCGTGGATTTCCTTGCAGGGCGACGCGTTATTTGATGCCCTTGCCGACAAAACGCTGGTTTACGAAACCGCAACACAAAAATTCTATAGATCAGGAAACACGCTTTATAACGCGGGTCAGGACAGTTGGGGAAAATGGCGGGTGGACGGGGCGCAATATTGTTCGCAATGGCCACCAACCGATCAATGGGATTGTTATTTTTTCGAGGTGAACGACACTGGGGACGGGGTTCGGTTCATCGCAAAAGACGGCTCTGCAACAAGTGGCAGGTACATGAAGTGACGATAAAGCACATTGAGCTGAAAGATTTTCAGGGCCGCTGGGCCTTGCGTCGTGAAATTCGCGATAATCTGGGTCAGCAACAGGGTAAATTGGTCGGCATCGCCGAATTCAGCGTTATGGATGACGGGCTGTTGTATATGGAGCAGGGTAAGCTGAGCATGGGCGACCAGCCCGACCTGAATGCCGAACGCTGTTATATTTGGAAAGGCGAGGGGCCTGATGTCGAGGTCTTGTTCGAGGATGGCCGCCCGTTTCACAAGTTCAACCTGCGCCGCACGATGCCTGACGCGCAACATCTGTGCGGGGCTGATATGTATTCGGTGGCCTACCGGTTTATCGATTGGCCAAATTGGACGGCGCGGTGGGATGTTTTGGGGCCGCGCAAGGATTACCGGATGATTTCGTCCTACAAGCGCACCGTATAAGCGGCGCGTGTTGGTGGCGCTAACGCCGATGTTGCGCTTGCAAAGCACCATAATCCCATGCGATACCGCGTTAAATTGGCCTCAGTTACGGAGTGAACACAATGGCAACGACCACCTCGCATAAAGTTCTGATCGAAAGCATTTGGGTGCGTGAAGGCGCCGGTTTGCGTGTGAAACAGGCGGCATTGATTGTTGCCGGCATTCTGTTTCTGGCGATTGCTGCCAAGATCAAAATTCCGGTCTGGCCAAGCCCCGTGCCGATCACCCTGGGCACATTCGCGGTGCTGACCATTGGTGCCGCTTATGGGCCACGGCTGGGGTTAGCGACGATCATGGGCTATCTGATCATCGGGGCCTTGGGTTTTGACGTATTTGCCAATTCAAGTGCGGAAAAATTCGGACTGACCTATATGATGGGCGGTACCGGTGGCTATCTGGTGGGCTATGTTTTGGCAACGTTGGCGCTGGGCTGGGTTGCGCGCAAAGGCTATGATCGCAGCGTGACGGGCATGGCCGGTGGGCTGCTTTTGGGTAACGCGCTGATTTATGTGCCGGGTCTTTTGTGGCTGGGCACGCTTTACGGCTGGGACAAACCGATCCTTGCGTGGGGCCTGACACCGTTTATTGCCGGTGACATCATCAAGCTGGGACTGGCCGCGTTGCTGGTGCCCGCATTGTGGAAACTGGTTGGCAAGGCCCGCGGTTAAGCCAGCCCGACATCTGAATTTAAAAGCGCGTTTTGAAAAAGACGCGCTTTTTTATTGGCCAGCTTTATTGGGCCAGTGTAAATCGGTAGGTGTTTGATGTTTCGCGAAAAAACCTTTTTGGCAATCGTCTGGCTGTTCTTCCTGAACGGGGCGATCTTTGCCAGTTTTGCCACCAATATTCCGCACCTGAAAACCTTTTATGATCTGGGCGAGGCGGCGATTGGCACGATGTTATTTGTGCTGGCGGCAGGATCGGTTGCTTTCATGATCCTGAGCGGTGTTTTGACCGCCCGATTTGGGTCAAAGGCCATATTAATGGTTTCCACCCTTGCCGTGCCACCCGCAATCATCGCGGTATTTGCGGGCGCAAGCTGGCCGTTTCATTTGCTTGTCATGGTGGTGTTTGGGGCCGCGATGGGCACGATGGATGTGGCGATGAACCAGCAATCCGCCCTGCTAGAGGCCAAGCGCCACAAGTCGGTGATGTCCGCGATGCATGGTTTTTTCTCGCTTGGGGCCTTGTCCGGCGCGTTGTTAAGCTGGGCGTTTCTGCGCACTGATTTGCCGCCGATGCTGCAAATGGTCGGGTTGGCCACGGTTGGTATGCTGGGGGCAATCTGGGCGTTTTCGCATTTGATCAACGATCGGGAACCGCCCAGCGATCAGCCAAGGGTGAATTTTTTCAGCGGCGTGAAACATCCGCGATTGATGGTGCTGTCAGGTCTGGCATTTTTGGCAATGTTCACCGAAGGCACCGCCAATGATTGGAGCCCGCTTTACCTGATCGAGTTTGTGCCCACGACAGCCGATCTGGGCGCGCTCGGCTTTGCCGCCTTTGCCGCCGCGATGGTGGTGGGACGGTTTTTTGGCGATGCGGCGGTCATGCGGTTTGGTCGCCAAATGCTGGTTGTGGGGGGCGGGGTTCTGATCGCGCTGGGCGGGGCGATTTTGTTGTTGGCCGCGCCCTTTGCGGCAAAACTTGTCGGCTTGGCCTTGGCGGGCTTGGGCGTTGCCAATCTGGTGCCTGCGATTTTCAGCACGGCGGCGGGTTTGCCGGGCCTGCGCCCCGGTGTCGGCATCGCCTTTGTATCAACCCTTGGTTATGCGGGTTTTCTGGTGGGGCCACCGACATTGGGCCAACTGGCCGAAAATATTGGTCTGGACCGCACCCTGTGGATTTTGGCCGTGGCAGGCATTTGTTTTGCCGCCGCAGGGGGCGCCTTCAGCAGCAAAAAGCGCGAGGGCTGACCCTAGGCGAGCAAACTGGTTTTGACGTGGTTGGTGCGTTCAAGGGTTTGATGCACCGGGCATTTGTCGGCAATTTCCAGCAGCCGCGCCCGTTGGGTCGCATCCAGATCACCGGTCAAGGTGATTGCCCGGTGAAAACTGTCGATTTTGCCGCTGGCCCGCGGGGTATCGCCCGCGTCTTGTGCATGCACCTTGTCATGGCTGACCTCGACCAGCACATGATCCAACGGCCAGCCTTTGCGCCGCGCATACATGCGGATCGTCATCGAGGTACAAGCGCCCAAACCGGCGGCCAAAAACTGATAGGGTGTCATGCCACGATTGGTGCCGCCATAGGCCAAAGGTTCATCCGCCAGACTGTGTATGTTCGGCCCGGCATTAACATCCTGCAAAAACCCGGCGGGATCGGCCTCGGAAACCCGCAAAATGCCCTCGGGCACGCCCGGTGGCGGGGCAGGCGGGGACAGATCCAGATACCGCGCCGCCCATGTGGCAATCACATCGGCGGCGTATTCGGCATCGCCCGCACCGCTGATCAGGTGATCGGCATCGTCCAGCGTAACAAAGCTTTTGGGGTGTTTGGCGGCCTGAAAAATCGCCGCCGCATTTTCGATGCCCACGGTGGCGTCACCCGGCGCGTGCATTACCAAAAGGGCGGCGCGCAATTTACCAAGGGCGGTTTCGATTTCGCTGGCGGCGATGTCGTCGATAAAGGATTTACGGATTTCAAAAGCCCGCCCGCCCAAGGTTACCATCGCGGCGCCCGTTTCGTGAATTTGCGGCAAAGCATTGCCAAAATTATCGGCGACATGCGCCGGGTCCGCCGGTGCGCCCAGCGTGGCAACCGCCTTGATCGTTGGCATGTCGATTGCGGCCTTGATCACCGCGGCCCCGCCCAGCGAATGACCGATCAGCAACGCGGGCGGCATTTTCTTGCGCGCCAGATGCCGCGCTGCGGCCACCAGATCGTCAACATTCGAGGTAAAGTTGGTATTGGCAAACTCGCCCTCGGAATGGCCCAGACCAGTGAAATCAAAGCGTAAAACCGCGATCCCCATGGCCGCCAGCCGTGCCGCGATGCGCCGCGCGGCGGGGATGTCTTTGGAACAGGTGAAACAATGGGCAAAAATTGCCGTGGCCAAATGCGGCCCCTCGGGCAGGTCAAGGCGTGCCGCCAGATTTTCGCCGCTGTGCCCTTTGAACGTCAGTTTTTCGCTGGCCATGGTATCCCCTTTGCCTGTCCGCCCAATTGAAGTGTTCGGCGATGCTTTCGCAACCCGCACGACGGGGAATTCACACAAAGGTGACAGGTAATACTGTCAAGTTGATGACGCGGCGTGGCTGGCATGTTTTGGCGTCAGCCTTTGCAGCCAGTAAATGGCGATCGGTGTCAGGGGCAAGTTTTCTCGGGGAAATTATCCGCCCATCAACATGGGATCAAACGGGTATTTTGTCAGGTTTTCATAGCCGTCCTCGGTGATCAGAACCTGATCCTCCAGCTTGATGGTGAAAGCCCCGCCAACGGCCCCCACGGCGGCCTCGACACATAAAACCATGCCCGGTTCCAGCGCGTAATCAAAGGCACCGGGCACGGCCTTGTCGGGATAGCTGACCAAAGGCCATTCATCGCACAGACCGACACCGTGCATGATGCAGCCGTATTTTTGCGCCTGAAATGCGTCGTCCAACCTGTGGGCGTTGGCGGTTAATTCGGGAATGGTCACACCGGGTTTCAACATCGCCATATTGGTCATGATGTGTTCATGGGCGTGTTGCATGGCGTAAACCATGTCGGCGGGCGGTTTTTTGTCGCCGATCCACCAGCTGCGGGAAATATCGACACAAATGCCGTAGGAGCCGACCAAATCGGTATCAAAAGACACGATTTCGTTGTTTTGCACGATGCGCGGGCCGCATTCCTGGAACCACGGATTGGTGCGTTGACCAGATGTCAGCAGCCGCGTTTCGATCCATTCGCCACCGCGGCGGATGTTTTCCGCGTGCAGCACCGCCCAGATATCATCCTCGGACATATGGCCCTTTGGCACGCCCGTCCGCGCCGCTTTTTCCATCTCTCCCATGGCGGTTTCACAGGCATGGCTGGCACAGCGCATGGCGAGGATTTCATCAACGCCTTTCACAGAACGGGATTTTTCTGTGACCTCTTCGCCGTCCATAATTTCAAAACCCTGCGCCTCTAGCGCGCGCAGCCCGTGCAGCATGATTTTATCGACGCCAAGGCGTTTGTCACCGCCGCCATGTTCGGCCAGCAGTTTGCGCACCTCATTGGCAAAAACATCGGCCTGAATGTCAATTTTGTCGCCACGGTCAAAATAAAACAGATCGGCACCAGATCGTTGTTCGCGAACCAAAGGGTTGAATTTGCTTAGGAAAGGAGAGTTTTTGTAATCCCAGATCACCATATAGCCATCGGCACACAAAAGCAGGGCGCGAAACGGGTTGTGGGTGTTCCACAGCTGCATATTGGTGCTGTCGGTGGCATAACGGATGTTCAACGGATCAAACATCAATAGGCCCGCATAGCCACGATCCACGATGTGTTGCGTCAGGCGTTTCCACCGGTATTCCCGCATGTTCGCCAGATTGGGTGCGGCCAACCCTGCCGCGGCCCATTCATCCATCGCCAAAATGGTCGGCCCGATTTCGATACGGTCGGCAAAATTCGGTGAGCCATCGGCGAGCGTCTCGCCACGGTTGGGATCGATTTTGCGGGCTTGGGCGTGGTGTTCGTTCATGGCGCGGCCTTTTGCTGACGAGATACTTAAACCCTAGCCAGCGATTGTGCATCCGCTTGCAAAAAACCGACGCAAAAAGCGTCGCGAATGAGGTTTTTCTGCCTAGAACATCCCGATAACACGGGCCGTCATTTCGACCCAAGGTGAGGCGGAAACAGATTGGGGGGCCAAAGCGATCGTGAAGGCGAAGGCAGAGCACCAGAGTGTGCCACGGGCTGTCGCTGAAATATTCCCTTGCAACGGGCCTGTTTGGCTCGCCTCGGTATCCGCTTGATCAGAGGTGAACGCGGCGCGTAGGTTTGCGTTTGAAATCGCCTCGAACGCGCGATCTTCTACGGCAGCGCGGGCTGCTACAGCTAGACCATCCTCCAAAACCGGATTTGCGGCGGCCAGAATTGCAGCAATGTTCGCTTGTGAATAGGTCAGATCAAACCATTCCAACTTTGGCGTGCAAAAGATGTCGGCGCGGTGCAGGCCGTGAATTTTTTCAATCGCTTTGTTGCAGATTTGTGCGGTACGGCCAGCAGGTGCACCTTGTCTTGGTTCGTGGGTTATTGTCACCACGTGACGTTGAACCGCCAATAAGGGTACCAAATGCGATTGCTCGTTCAACAGGCCATAGGCCAGTTCTTGGGCACAATCGGTGGCCAGCGGTTCAAGGGAAAGCGACAGGCGTGCATATCGGTGGGTGAATGTCTGGGTGTTGTTCTGGCACGATGCATCAAGCCGAAACCCGATATTTGACAAGCGGGCGGCGTATGCCTGATAGGCCGAAGCCAGATTATCGGAAGGCGACTTCCGAAAGAAAAGATGGTATGCCAAGCCGCTCATCGCGACATCCCCTTTGTATGTAACAGGCCCCAACCCGAACAATTCAAATTAGATTGCATGTGTATTGTGGACAAATTGTGCCAAAGTTAAGGATTAATTATGAATTGGTACATTCGGGCAGGAGGCCGCAAAATTTTTGTCGGTATTTGTCGACACGAGAGCAATGCGACGGCTAGATACCTTTGTTACCCTTGAAAAAAGATGAGGTGGACGTGTCTGAGATTGTACAAAAGCATTTACCCAATCCCCCCTGGATGTTGCCACAGACCCGTCGCTTGCCCGGTATAATGCCGCTGGAGACTGGCGACTGGTTGCGCATTGACGATGCCTATGCGGCACAAATGATGGAACGGGTGCGATTGCATAAGAAACACCCTGGGCTGGTTTATGCCACTTGCGAGGGTTCACTACCGGCGTGTCGCGAGGTTTTGCATCGTGTTTTGGCCGAGTTGGAAAATATGCGCGGCTTTGCCCGACAAGGCGAGGTGGTGATATGCCCCGACGGACGGCAGGTTGTTTTGGACTGGGATCAACCGCTGTTGAGTGCGGGCATGTTGGTGCAGGATGATCTGTGCGTTTTGGAAAAATCCGATGACGAATACAATCTGACGGCGGCGATATTGTGTTTTCCGGCCAGTTGGTCATTGGCGGAAAAAATTGGCCGCCCGATGACCGCGATCCATGAACCTGTCAGCAGTTATACCGCAGAGATTGCAAAACGTGTGGCGCGGATGTTTGACGCCATTCATGTCGATCGTCCGTTGTGGCGGGCAAATGCGCTGCTGTACCAGGATGCGGCGCTGTTTCAACCCAGATCAACACTGGCGCGGCGGGCCCGGCCCGGTAATACCGCCCCGTTCATTCGCAGCGAACGCCAGTGCTTGTTGCGATTACCGCAGACGAAGGCGATCTTGTTTTCAATTCACACCTATGTCGTGCGGCACGAAAGCCTGACGTCGGCGCAAAAACAGATGCTGTTGACGCACCCGATCGAACATGTACCGCTAGTGTGAATGGGTCATGTGGCGCGCTTGTCGGGCAAGGGCGCGGCGGCCAAAAATGGATTGACGCAGGGTGTCTGCGGTGACGGGAATTTCGCGGGCGCGATGCACATCCGAAAACAGCAACTCAAATGTGCCAAATGGATTGGCCTCGGACGGGGGGCGTTGACGGATGTCCAGGATCGCCCCCTCAAAATCAGAGCAATGATGCCCGTTAGCGAAAAGTGCGCCGTTGTCCAGGCATTTTTGCATCACTTTGCTGGCCCAGATCACGCTTTGTTCCAGCGGCAAATCGATTTCGTGCAGGATCAGGCTGCGGCCCAAAATGACTTCGGACCCCATGGCGCGAAACCCGATCGTGGGCTGGCCTTTCTTTTTGGTGCCGCTGCTGAACTGAACCGGATTGATCATGCATTTCAGGGGCAATCCAACGCGGTTGTCGGCGGCAATTTGTGCGGGGTCAATCAAGTGATTGCTGGCATGAAACAACAGCGCAAGGGGTTGTTTTATCGCCATAACCTGAACCATCAACCGATGCAGCAGGTCCCAAACCTTGGCGCGTTCCGTCAGCGGCATCGCCCGCTCGAACAGCTGCGGGTTTTGCGTGCTTTCACCGCGTGACCCCAAGGTGCCGGTGCCAACCGAAAGCGTCATGACCGCTTGGTGTTGCCGGATCAAATGCCGCCATTGCAAATCATTGGGCTGCGCAGAAGGTGTCGCCAGGGCGGCGTCAAAATATTTGCCCGCCATCGGCTGGTTCTTTGAGTTGACCACGATGTGCATCGCGTCATCGACCAACAGGATAAGGCCATCATCACAGTCGGCGTGAAACCGAAAGCGATCAAAAGGCGCGCCAAGATTTTGAATTTGGGTCAGTATCTCGCGGGGGTGCGGCGCAAATTTGCGATCAAAAATCAGCGAAATTTTGTTGGTAGGGATTTGATACATGACACCACTCGGACTGGGAAAACCAAGGGCATATTGGCGGGCAATGATGCGCAAAATTGGGCGGTGGTGGGGTTTGTCTGGGGAAAATCGGTGGAAATTCGGTGCCGATTGTACTGATTTTTCACCAAAAAAGGCACCCGAAGCGGGCGCCTTTTTAAATTCAATACCTGCCAAGAAAGCGGCAGAGAAGCCGATCAACAGCTGTAATACATCCCGAATTCAACAGGATGCGGGGTGTGTTCAAAGGCGATCACTTCGTCCATTTTCAGATCGATATAGCCGTCGATCTGATCTTTGGTGAAAACGTCACCTGCCAGCAGGTAATCCATGTCTGCCTTCAATTCATCCAAAGCCTCGCGCAGGCTGGCGCAAACCGTGGGGATCGAGGCCAGTTCTTCTGGCGGCAGATCATAGAGATCTTTGTCAGAAGCGGGGCCGGGATCGATTTTGTTTTTGATGCCGTCAAGGCCAGCCATCAACAAGGCAGCAAACGCCAGATAGGGGTTGGCGGCCGGATCGGGGAAACGCGCCTCGACACGTTTTGCCTTGGGGGATTCAGACCATGGAATACGAACACAGCCCGACCGGTTACGCGCCGAATAAGCCCGCAGAACCGGCGCTTCAAAACCCGGAATCAGGCGTTTGTAGCTGTTGGTGGCCGGGTTGGTGAACGCGTTCAGCGATTTGGCGTGCTTCAGGATGCCGCCAATGAAATACAGCGCCTCTTGGCTTAGGTCGGCATATTTGTCGCCTGCAAACAACGGCTTGCCGTCTTTCCAGATCGACATGTTAACGTGCATGCCCGTGCCGTTATCACCAGCGATTGGTTTTGGCATAAAGGTCGCTGATTTACCGTAGGCGTGGGCCACATTGTGGATCACGTATTTGTATTTCTGAATTTCGTCGGCTTGTTTTGTCAACGAACCGAAGATCAGACCCAATTCGTGCTGACAGCTGGCAACTTCGTGATGATGTTTATCCACCTTCATGCCCATGCGTTTCATTGTCGACAGCATTTCGCTGCGCAAATCTTGTGCCGAATCTGTCGGGTTCACAGGGAAATAGCCGCCCTTAAGGCCGGGACGATGCCCCATGTTGCCCATTTCGTATTCTGTGTCTGTATTCCACGACGCATCAGAAGCATCAACTTCGTATGATACTTTGTTGATTTTGTTTTCAAAACGAACGTCGTCAAACAGGAAAAATTCCGCTTCCGGCCCAAAAAACGAGGTATCACCAATGCCCGAAGCAATCAGGTATGCCTCGGCTTTTTCGGCGGTGCCGCGCGGATCGCGCGGGTAGGGTTCCATCGTATCGGGTTCAACGACCGAGCAATGCAGGCACAGGGTTTTTTCCGCGTAAAACGGATCAACATAGGCGCTGTCACAGTCGGGCATCAGTTTCATGTCGGATTCATCAATAGACTTCCAACCGGCGATGGACGAGCCATCAAACATGAAACCTTCGTCAATGAAGTCTTCGTCAACAAGATCCGCAACAATGGTCACATGCTGGAGTTTGCCGCGGGGATCGGTGAAACGGATATCGACATAATCGATATCTTCATCTTTGAGTTGTTTTAGAACGTCGGCCTTTGACATTTGACGGTCTCCTTATCGTTGATGGTGGAAATTACAGCGCGTCTTCGCCGGATTCACCGGTGCGGATGCGAATGGCTTGTTCAACCGGTGACACAAAAATTTTGCCGTCGCCGATTTTATCTGTTTTTGCGGCGTTGACGATGGCCTCGATGGCGGCGTCAACTTGATCGTCGGAAAGCACGACCTCGATTTTTACTTTTGGCAGGAAATCCACGACATATTCGGCACCGCGATACAATTCCGTGTGGCCCTTTTGGCGGCCAAAGCCTTTGACTTCGACCACAGAAAGACCCTGCACGCCAACATCTTGCAGCGCCTCTTTCACTTCGTCCAGTTTGAACGGCTTGATGATTGCTTCGATCTTTTTCATCTGCGAATCCTCCTTTTGGGCTGTCTTGGTGTTCAGATCATTTTTTGTGCCGACCGCCAATTCAGATGCTTGATAAAGCCGCTTGAAAGGTGAAAATTCAAAACAAGCATGGTAAATTTAGGCGGGTTGCATAAATTTTAGGCGTTTTGCGAAAACAAGGCCCTGATGGAGTGATCAGGCAAAGGCAATGGCATGTGCAATGACCAAAAAGAATTCACGCAATGGCTGGCCGTGCAAGAATTTACAAACCATAGTGAGACATGTGAAATATGGGCCGAAGTGTTGCGATGAAAGGCGGTAAATGATCGATCAAGTCATTGATATAGATATGACTTCCGAGCGTATCAAGGCGCTTGGCAAGGCTGGCCGTAAACACAAGTTTGATCACGGTCATGCGCTGGCATTGTCGGGTGGTGTTGGCAAGGGCGGAGCCGCGCGGCTGGCGGCACGCGCCGCCTTGCGGATCGGGGCAGGGGCGGCCACGCTTGCATGCCCGCCCGCCGCAGTGATCGAAAACGCCCAAGCTTTGCAGGCGATCATGCTGATACCGATTGCCGATGGGGCCAAACTGGGCGCGGTGTTGCGGTCGGATAAACGGATCAACGCGATCTGTGCCGGTCCGGGTTTTGGTTTTGGGCGGCGTCAAAACGACTGTGTGGAGGCCATTTTAAGGTCACAGAATCATGCGGTGATCGATGCCGATGGCCTTTCCATTTTGGCAGATCACGACAGCATCAAGGGCTTGCTGCATGACCGCGTGGTGCTGACGCCGCATGCCGGTGAATTTGCGCGGCTTTTTCCGCAATTTTCAGAAAATACAGACAGTTTGCATGGCAAAATTACCGCCACTTGCGCCGCGGCACAGCAATCAGGCGCGGTGGTGTTGTACAAGGGCGTGCAAACGGTGATTGCCACACCGCCCGGGCAAGTTGCCATTTATGACGGTACAAAAAACCGACATACAGCGTGGTTGGCCACCGCCGGATCCGGCGATGTTTTGGCCGGTTTCATCACCGGCTTGATGGCCCGTGGTTTTGATGCCTTTGAAGCGGCGCAAGTGGCGACGTATTTGCACGCTGCTTGCGCGATTTCATTCGGTGCGGGGTTGATTGCCGAGGATCTGGCCGAAGAATTGCCCAAAGTATTTCAAGAATTAGGGGTTTAGCGCGGTTTTCCCCCTCGTCATTGCAAAAAACTTGCGGTAGAAGGCCCGCGGAATGCGGGTGTGGCGAAATTGGTAGACGCACTAGATTTAGGTTCTAGCGCCGCGAGGCGTGGGGGTTCAAGTCCCTCCACCCGCACCACCTCCCCTAATATCACCGGTTTTTGCGATCAGACGCGGCTTTTTGCCGTGCGCGGCGTTGGTTGTTGAATGAATCGGCGTTTTTGCTTGCAAGGGCCAGAGGGGGGCAATAGAAGGACCCCTGATTTTAAAGGCATCTGCCGCAACCGCGACACCGTTGAACGAGGATATACCATGAAGGTCACCGAGACCCTTAACGAAGGCCTAAAACGCGCCTATACAATTATCATTCCGGCCGCTGATCTGGAAGATAAAGTCAGCGAAAAGCTGGCCGAAGCCCAGCCAACTGTCGAGATGAAGGGTTTTCGCAAAGGCAAAGTGCCAATGGCCCTGCTGAAAAAGCAATTTGGCGACCGTCTGTTAGGCGAATCCATGCAGGAAACCGTTGATGGCGCGATGTCCAAGCATTTTGAAGAAACAGGCGACCGTCCGGCGTTTCAGCCAAAAATGGAAATGACCGGTGAAAACTGGAAGCCCGGCGACGATGTCACGGTTGACATGTCCTATGAGGCGCTGCCAACCATTCCGGATGCCGATCTGGCGTCGGTGACGTTGGAAAAACTGGTTGTCAAAGCCGACGACGAAGGGGTGGACGAAGCCCTGAAAAATCTGGCGGGTTCTGCAACGAATTATGAAGCTGGCAAAAAAACCGCCAAAGCCAAGGACGGCGATCAGGTTGTGATCGATTTCTTGGGTAAAGTTGACGACGTGGCCTTTGAAGGCGGCGCTGGCGAGGATTACCCGCTGGTTTTGGGGTCAAACTCGTTCATTCCGGGTTTTGAGGAACAATTGATCGGTGCCAAGGCTGGCGACGACGTTCTGGTAAAAGTCGCCTTCCCTGCGGAATACGGCGCGGAAAATCTGGCGGGCAAAGACGCAACGTTTGAGTGCAAGATCAAAGAAGTCAAACAGCCACAAGCCGCTGAAATCAACGACGAGTTGGCCAAGCAGTTTGGCGCCGAAGATCTGGCCGGACTTAAGGGGCAAATTTCCGAACGCCTTGAGGCCGAATATGCCGGTGCCGCACGCGCGGTGATGAAACGCAAGTTGCTGGATCAATTGGACGGTTTGTATTCCTTTGATCTGCCGCCGACCTTGGTTGAAACCGAGGCTAAACAGATTGCACATCAGTTGTGGCACGAGGAAAACCCTGAGGTTGAGGGCCATGATCATCCTGAAGTCGAAACAACCGAAGAACACACGAAGCTGGCCAATCGCCGGGTTCGTTTGGGTCTGTTGCTGGCCGAATTGGGGCAGAAAAACGAGATCACGGTTTCTGATTCTGAAATGACCCAGGCAATCATGAACCAAGCCCGTCAGTATCCGGGTCAGGAACGTGAATTCTTTGAATTCGCCCAGAAAAACGCTGAATTCCGGCAACAGTTGCAGGCACCTTTGTTTGAAGACAAAGTTGTGGATTACGTTTTTGAATTGGCAACGATCACCGACAAAGACGCCACCAAAGCCGACCTTGAAAAGGCGGTTGAGGCGCTGGAAGAAGAATAAATTTTTCCGCCATTTGGTGACCAGAATTCAAGGGGCGTGGCAGTGGCTGCGCCCCTTTTTTTGGCTGGATACTTTGTTAAGGCCTGATATTCCGTGGCATGGCGATCAGGTGATAGTCAAAAGGAAATTCGGTCAGGGCGAAAGCTTGGCGCGTTATCGGTCGATCATTTTCAAAAACCAACCTGATTGATTCGACGGAAAATTTTTGATAAATTCTTGATACATTTTTTTGATTTGATGAGGAATTTTATGAAATGCCGTTATGCCGAAGGGTGTAGGCTGCTGATTAAACGGGGTAATTCCAAAAATGCGCTGGCGGAATTGCAATCTTTGCTGGATTATTTGAACGAAAATATTCACAAGCCCGAGGGGGTGGACTATGAATTCCTGCAACGAGAATTTTTCGATGTATTCAGCAATTCATCTGAATGCTGTCTGTTTCAAAAGCTAAACTAAAGCGCCAAACATGCGCATATTGCATGCAAAAGGCCGCCCAAATTGCCCTGAGCGGCCTAGATTTATTGATAAAACCGAAAGCTTTATGCTTTGTCGGCGTCGGCTTCTTCGGCAGGGGCAACAGCCTCGGCCAAATCATCGTCGTCACCAGCGGCGGCACCGATATCGTCGAACAGTTCGGCGATTTCGAATTCAGCTTCGGCCTCGGCCTCGGCTGCCAGTTCCTGGATCGATTTACCAGATGCTTGCAGTTCGGCTTCCTCATTGGAACGGGCAACGTTGATGGAAATATCAACATTGACCTCTGGGTGCAGTGTCACGGCGACAGTATGCACACCCAGTTCCTTGATCGGGTGAATCAGAATGATCTGTTTCTTGTCGATGGTGAAACCTTCGGCGGTGGCCACTTCGGCGATGTCACGCGGGGTGACAGAACCGTAAAGCGAACCGGCATCGGAAGCGGAGCGAATCACGATAAAGGACTGGCCTTCGATTTTCGCGGCAAATGCTTCGGCTTCTTTTTTGGTTTCAAGGTTGCGGGCTTCTAGCTGGGCTTTCTGGGCCTCAAAGCCTTTGATGTTCGCGTCAGACGCGCGCAGGGCTTTGCCTTTTGGCAGCAGAAAGTTGCGGGCGAAACCGTCTTTGACGGCGACGACGTCGCCCATCTGGCCAAGCTTTGCAACACGTTCTAGCAGGATAACTTGCATGATCAGTTCTCCTTATTTCACAGCGTAAGGCAGCAGGGCCAAGAAACGTGCGCGTTTGATCGCACGGGCCAGCTCGCGCTGTTTTTTCGCCGAAACGGCGGTGATACGGGAAGGCACGATTTTGCCACGCTCGGATATGTAGCGCTGCAAGGTGCGGGTGTCTTTATAGTCAATCGCAGGTGCGTTATCGCCCGAGAAGGGGCAGACTTTACGACGGCGGAAAAATGGTTTGTTTGCCATGGTTTAGAGTCCTTTCTTGGGGTTACGGGCGACGTTCGCGGCGGTCGCCACGGTCATCACGTTTTTGCATTTGCACCGAGGGGCCTTCGTCGTGGCCGTCGACTTTGATGGTCAACACGCGCATGACATCATCATGCAAACGCATCAGGCGTTCCATTTCCTGAATCGCAGGTGCCGGGGCATCTGTTTTCAGAAAGGCATAGTGGCCTTTGCGGTTTTTGTTGATTTTATAGGCCATCGTTTTGATGCCCCAATATTCGTTTTCAACAACTTTGCCGCCATTGTCGGTCAGCACGGCGGTGAAATGTTCGATCAAACCCTCGGCCTGTGTATTGGACAGGTCCTGACGGGAAATAAAAACATGCTCGTAAAGGGGCATGCGCACTCCAGTTCATTTTGTTGCGCGTTTCAACGAATGTGCTTTTGCCTTGCCGCCGCACATTCACGAGAGACCGCGCCGGTGAAAAAATCACGACAAGGAAGCCGCCTTGTACACCTATGAGCGCCGATTTCAAGGGCATAGGGTGATGTTGCTGTCGATATATATTTGCACGCATGCGGTGGGCAAGCTATTGCTGGGCAAAACTGATGACGACAATCAAGACGACAATCAAAGGGGCAATAATGACACGGGCATTCGTATTTCCAGGACAGGGCGCGCAGACCATCGGCATGGGGGCGGATTTGGCCGCGGCATATCCGGCGGCGCGGGCCGTTTTTGAAGAGGTCGACGCGGCCTTGGGTGAAAAGCTGAGCGCGCTGATTTGGGAGGGCGATCAGGATCGGCTGACGCTGACGCAAAATGCGCAACCTGCGTTGATGGCCACATCATTGGCGGCGATGAAAGCGCTGGAGGCCGAAGGCATAACAGTGGCGGACGCCAGTTTTGTGGCGGGGCATTCGCTGGGCGAATATTCGGCACTGGCCGCGGCCGGGGCGATCAGTATTTCAGACACCGCACGATTGCTGCGCATTCGCGGCTTGGCCATGCAAGAAGCGGTGCCCGTTGGCATCGGGGCCATGGCGGCCTTGCTGGGGTTGGATTTTGCAACGGCGACGGCTGTGGCATCCGAGGCCGCAGAGGGCGAAGTATGCCAGGCGGCAAACGACAATGACCCGTCACAGGTGGTGATTTCCGGTCATAAGGGCGCGGTAGAGCGGGCTTGTGTGATCGCCAAGGCAAGGGGCGCAAAGCGGGCGATGTTGTTGCCTGTGTCCGCGCCGTTTCATTGCGCGTTGATGCAACCTGCCGCCGACAAGATGGCCGAAGCTTTGGGCAATGTCGAGATCAAGGCACCAGCCGTAGCCTTGGTCGCCAATGTTCTGGCGCGCGCGGTGAATGATCCTGATGAAATTCGCGCGTTGCTGGTGCAGCAGATCACCGGATCGGTTCGGTGGCGTGAAAGTGTTTCTTGGATGGCGGACGAGGGCGTGTCTGAAGTCTGGGAAATCGGCGCGGGCAAAGCCTTGTCGGGCATGATCCGCCGGATCAACAAAGAAGTAAAATGTATGGCTGTCGGCGATGCCGCTGGCGTTGCGGCGGCTGTGGCCAGCACCAAAGGGGAAAATTGATGTTTGATTTAACAGGAAAATGCGCACTGATCACCGGTGCGTCGGGTGGCATTGGCGGATCCATTGCCAAAACATTGCACGCAGCGGGCGCAACTGTCGGCCTGTCTGGCACGCGGGTTGCCCCGCTGGAGGCGCTGGCCGCCGAATTGGGCGAGCGCGCTTTTGTTTTGCCTTGCGACCTGAGTGATGCCGAGGCCGTGCTGGCCCTGCCAAAAGCCGCCGCCGCCGCCATGGGCAGCCTTGATATTTTAGTAAACAACGCCGGGATCACCAAAGACAACCTGTTCATGCGCATGTCAGAAGATGACTGGGGCGGGGTGCTGGACGTAAACCTGAGCTCGGCGATGCGCCTGTGCAAAGGCGCAATCCGCGGCATGATGAAGGCCCGCTGGGGGCGCATCATCAACATCACCTCGATCGTCGGGGCCACGGGCAATCCGGGGCAGGCGAATTATGCCGCCGCCAAGGCAGGCTTGGTGGGCATGTCCAAAAGTCTGGCCTATGAGGTGGCAACACGCGGCATTACGGTGAACTGTGTGGCACCGGGTTTCATTCAAACCGCCATGACTGACAAGTTGAACGACGAGCAAAAAGCGGCGATCCTGACACAGATTCCAACGGGCCGGATGGGCACGCCCGAAGAAATCGGTGCATCGGTGCTGTATTTGGCCAGCAACGAGGCGGCGTATGTCACGGGCGCGACGCTGCATGTGAATGGCGGTATGGCGATGTTATAGCGGATTTATGCTTGCTAAATCATTTGCCAATCCTAAATGATGTGCTATAGGCCGAGCAGATTTAGCGGGGGCATCTTGCCCAACTAAGGAAAATGCTGCGAAAGTGGCAAAAGGTTGTCGGAAAGTTCCGGCGACGAAACGATAGGGCGGGGCCCTTAATGAAAATGAGGAATTGACATGAGCGACGTTTCAGATCGTGTAAAGAAAATCGTTGTAGAGCACTTGGGTGCCGACGAAGATAAAGTTGTAACTGCAGCGTCTTTTATTGACGATTTGGGTGCCGACAGCTTGGATACTGTAGAGCTGGTCATGGCGTTTGAAGAAGAATTTTCAATCGAAATTCCTGATGATGCAGCCGAAACAATCCAAACATTTGGCGATGCGGTTAAATTCATCACTGAAGCCACCGCCTAATACGGTAGCGACCAGAGTTTTGAGGCGGCGCGTTTCCTGTTGGATACGCGCCGTTTTCGTTTTTATTGGCAAAAAGGGGAATGACATGGTTTGGCGTAATGTCTTAGCGGCTGTTCTGGCAATTTCCGCCGTGGCGATTTTTGGCAGGCTTGGGCTTGCCCAAGAACTGGGCGCACATCCTTTTTGGGCCGACAAGGTTATCATTGGTGGTTATGTCGGCGGGCTTGTTGTTTGGCTGATTTTCTGGCTTGTCGGGCTTGGCATGTCGGCACGGCTGGGTATTGGTCTGATCGCTTTGGTGGCTTCTTTTGCTGTGGCGCGCTATGGCGCAAACGGTTTTGCGGTGTCTTATGGCGAGGATCAAATGGCGGGCAAGCTGTGGTTTTTTGGCTGGCACGCAACCATGATCAGTTTCTTTGTGTTCATCGCCGCAATTTCTGGCAAAGTCTTAAAACTGGCCCGCCGCTAAGGCTTGCCCCAAGGGGGCTGGGCGAGGTATAAATGCCAAAATTAATACGAATGGGGGCACAAAGATGCGTCGAGTTGTAATTACAGGTCTTGGGATGGTCACGCCATTGGCGTGTGGTGTTGAGGAAACGTGGAGCCGGCTTTTGGCAGGCGAATCCGGTGCGGATACCATTGCCAAATTTGATGCCAGCCATCTGGCCACCACCTATGCTTGCGAAATCCCCTTGGGCGACGGCAGCGACGGCACGTTTAATGCCGACGACTGGATGGCCGCCAAAGATCGCCGCAAAGTGGATGATTTCATTTTATACGGTGTGGCCGCCGCTGAACAAGCGGTGCGTGACGCAAACTGGATGCCCGAGGATGAAAGCGATCGGATACGAACCGGCGTTATGATCGGGTCCGGCATTGGCGGGCTGTCGTCGATTGCGGAAACCGCTATTTTGATCAAAGAACGCGGCCCGCGGCGGGTTTCGCCCTTCTTCATCCCCGGCGCGCTTATCAATCTGATTTCGGGGCAGGTTTCCATTCGGTTCGGGTTCAAAGGCCCTAACCATGCGGTTGTGACGGCCTGTTCAACAGGGGCGCATGCAATCGGTGATGCGGCGCGGTTGATCCAGTGGGGCGATGCCGAGGTTATGGTCGCGGGGGGCGCCGAAAGTGCGATTTCGGAAATCGGCATTGCGGGTTTTAATGCCTGCAAGGCGCTGTCGACCAAACATCCGGACGCACCAAAGAAGGCAAGCCGCCCTTATGATGCGGATCGTGACGGGTTTGTCATGGGCGAGGGGGCTGGCGTTGTGGTGTTGGAAGAATACGAACATGCCAAGGCCCGTGGCGCCAAAATTTATGCCGAAGTTTTGGGGTATGGAATGTCGGGGGATGCCTATCACATTACCGCCCCGGCCGAGAGCGGCGACGGGGCCGAGCGGTCCATGCGCATGGCGCTTGAGCGTGCGGGCAAGGACCCGGCGGAAGTTGATTACATCAACGCCCACGGCACATCGACGATGGCAGACGTGATTGAATTGGCCGCGGTTGAACGCATGTTGGGCGACAGCGCCAGCAAGGCCACGATGTCGTCAACAAAATCGGCCACTGGCCATTTGTTGGGGGCTGCCGGGGCCATTGAGGCCATCTTTTCCGTGCTGGCAATCCGTGATCAAGTGGCACCGCCGACGATCAATTTGGATAATGCGGCGGTTGAAACCAAGCTGTACCTTGCGCCCAACAAAAAACAAGAGCGCAAGATTGATGTCGTATTGTCCAATTCCTTTGGCTTTGGCGGCACCAATGCCTCGCTTGTTTTGGGCAAGGTTTAGCGGCCATGTGGCGGAACGTTGCATCAAATGCCCTGACGCTGATGATTGTAGCCCTGATTGTTGTGGGGGGGCTGATCACCTGGGCCAACAACAAGTTCAAGGCCGAGGGACCGATGGAAACTGCACAGTTTTTTGAAGTAAAAAACGGCGCGATTTTCCGCACGGTTGCGCAAAATCTGGCAGATCAGGGTATTGTGGAATACCCGTCGTTGTTTCGCATGGGAGCGGAATACACGGAACGATCCGGCAAGCTGAAGTATGGTAACTATGAAATTCCCGCCTATGCGTCGATGGAGCAAGTGCTGAAAATCATCACCGAAGGCGGCCAAAGTTCGTTTAAATATTCGGTGAATTTTGTCATCGGTGGCAGCGGCAGCGAATTGCGGTTGAGCGAAAAAAATGCCGGCGATTCTGGCAGTTCTGTCATCGAAAGATTTGCAGTAGGCGAAGAAGTTACACCGATTTACGCAGAGCTGGTGGCGGCAAAAACGCCGATTGCCTATCGCGTGATTGTGCCCGAAGGGTTGACCAGTTGGCAAGTCGTTGAGGGGCTGAAGGGCGCTGATTTTCTGGAAGGTGAGTTGGCGGGTATTCCTGCCGAAGGCAGCCTTGCACCGGACAGTTATGACGTGTCGCGGGGGGCCGCGCGAGAACGGATGATCGAGCGGATGACACTGGCGCAAGAACGTATTTTGACCGAGCTTTGGGAATTGCGGGATGGGGATTTGCCGTTTTCCACCCCCGAAGAAGCGTTGATATTGGCGTCAATCATCGAAAAAGAAACCGGCGTGACGTCTGAACGCGAATTGGTTGCATCGGTATTCGTGAACCGGTTGCAACGCGGCATGAAGCTGCAAACCGACCCGACAGTGATTTACGGGATCACCAAGGGGCGCGGCAGTTTGGGGCATGGGTTGCGCCGCAGCGAGCTGCGCCGCGAGACGCCTTATAACACCTATCAAATTGCCGGCCTGCCGCCGACACCAATCGCCAACCCTGGCGTTGCGGCGATCAAAGCCGCGCTGCAACCGGCACAAAGCGAGTTCATCTTTTTTGTGGCTGACGGCACTGGCGGGCATGCTTTTGCCAAGACATTGAGCGAACATAATGCCAATGTCCGCAAATGGCGCGCGATCGAGGCAGATCAATAAACCCTTTGTTAATTCTTTTATTAACAAAGGGTTAGCGTGCGCTGGGTTTGGCGTCTTTGGCGAATTCGCTTGACTTTGCGAACGGTTCAGCGTATACATTTTTCAAGCTGGAAGAAGTGGGTAAGCGGCCGGGGAAACCTGGGGCCGCTCTTCTTTTGTCTCGTGCGGAGGGCATGAGAGGTAGGCCGATTAATGACATCAACAAAAACTGGTGGCCAGGTGGCCATTCAACGGAGCCTGGCAAAATCCAAGCGCCGTCTACGTCAATTGCACGACGCGTTGGAGCAGCGGATCGATTTGATCGCGCAGGGCGACAAGGCGGGGCTTAGGGATTTGAACCTGAGTATCGAGCAGTTGGCAAAATTTAGTGACAAAGTAGAAGAAGGCGGGGCTGAACTTGACAGAATTGCAAACCGTAAATCAGGTCGAGCAAGTGGCATCGCCCTTGATTTGGACGAGGCCCGATCTGAAATCGGGCGCAGATTGGCTCGCTTGCGCGGCGCCCGAGCAGATTGAGGCATTTTTTGAAGGGTTGAGCGAGCCAAGCCTGCTGGCCCTGCCGTGGTTGTTTGAATTCTGGGCATTGCCCCATCAAATGCCACCGGTGGGAAATGATTGGCGTACCTGGGTGTGTTTGGGGGGGCGCGGGGCAGGTAAAACCCGCGCCGGTGCCGAATGGGTGCGAAGCGAAGTTGAGGGGGCCAAGGCCAGCGATCCGGGGCGTTCAAAGCGTGTGGCGCTGGTGGGGGAAACCATCGATCAGGCGCGCGAAGTGATGGTTTTTGGGGAAAGCGGTATTTTAGCCTGTTGCCCCCCCGATAGGCGCCCTGAATGGCAAGCAGGGCGCAAACGGCTGGTTTGGCCCAACGGGGCAACAGCACAGATTTTTTCCGCCCATGACCCCGAGAGTTTGCGCGGCCCGCAGTTTGATGCGGCCTGGGTGGATGAACTGGCGAAATGGAAACAGGCGCAAGAAGCCTGGGACCAGTTGCAGTTTGGATTGCGGCTGGGGGATAGGCCGCGTCAGGTTGTGACCACGACGCCGCGCAATGTTGCCGTGCTGAAAGACATCATGAAGCAGCGGGGTACGGTGGTGACATCGGCGCCGACCAAAGCCAATCGCGCCTATTTGGCGGCAAGTTTTCTGGAGGATGTTCACCGTAAATACGCGGGAACACGGCTGGGGCGACAAGAACTGGAGGGGGTGCTTGTGGAGGATGCCGAAGGGGCACTGTGGACCGGCGGCTTGTTAGAGGCGGGGCGTGTGGAAACATTGCCTGAATTTGATCGTGTCGTGGTGGCGGTTGATCCGCCGGTGACGGCCACGGCCAATTCGGATTTATGCGGGATTGTGGTTGTGGGGGCGTGTTTGCAAGGGCCGCCGCAAAACTGGCGGGCCTATGTGATCGAGGATTGCAGCGTTGGTGGCACGCCAAGTAAATGGGCCGATGCGGTGATTGACGCGTGGCAGCGGCACAACGCGGACCGGATCGTGGCCGAGGTGAACCAAGGCGGCGATCTGGTGGAAACTTTGTTAAGGCAAAAGGCGGTTTTGGTGCCGTACCGCGCGGTGCGGGCCAGCCGTTCCAAGGCGGTGCGGGCAGAACCGGTGGCAGCACTTTATGAACAGGGGCGCGTACATCACGGGCGGGGGCTTGGCGCGCTGGAAGATCAGATGTGCGAAATGACAAATCGCGGCTTTATCGGCAAAGGCAGTCCGGATCGCGTTGACGCGCTGGTGTGGGCCTTGACGGATCTGATGATTGATCCTGCGATGCAATGGACAGCGCCGCGCGTGCGCGTGCTGTAACCCAAAATTTAGGAGCAGACAGACATGGTTTTTCAATTATTTCGGCGGGCCGCGGCCCAGCCGGAGCAAAAAGCGTCGGCCACTGGTCCGTTGATGGCCCTGCACGGGGCCGGGCGTGTGGTGTGGTCACCGCGCGACACAGTGTCGTTGACGCGGTCGGGATTTTCGTCAAATCCGGTGGGTTTTCGGGCGGTGAAACTGATTGCCGAGGCTTCGGCTGCTTTGCCGCTGATTTTTCAGGACAGTGATCGAAGGTTCGCTGAACATCCGTTGATTTCGCTGCTGGCGCGACCCAATGCGGCGCAGGGGCGGGCCGAATTTTTTGAGGCCCTGTATGGACAAATTTTGCTGTCGGGTGATGGATATATCGAGGCCGTGGGCGATGGCAGCTTGCCCTATGAGCTGCATGTTTTGCGTTCGGATCGTTTGAGCCTGATTCCGGGCGAAGATGGCTGGCCTGCGGCCTATGATTACGCGGTTGGCGGGCGCAAACATCGGTTTGATGTTAGCGGTGAGCAATCGCCGATTTGCCATATCAAAAGCTTTCACCCGCAGGACGATCATTATGGCCTTAGCCCGTTGCAAGCGGCGGCGGTGGCGATTGACGTGCATAACGCCGCCTCGCGGTGGTCAAAGGCGTTGTTGGATAATGCGGCGCGGCCATCGGGGGCGTTTGTCTATTCCGGCGGCGAAGGCGCGGGCGGCATGAGCAACGATCAATATGATCGCCTGATCGGTGAAATGGAAGCCAACCATCAGGGCGCACGCAACGCGGGGCGACCGATGTTGTTGGAAGGCGGGCTGGATTGGAAACCGATGGGATTTTCGCCTTCGGACATGGAATTCCAGAAAACCAAAGAGGCCGCCGCGCGGGAAATTTCCGTGGCTTTTGGCGTGCCACCGATGTTGTTGGGCATTCCGGGGGATGCAACCTATGCCAATTACCAAGAGGCAAACCGCGCCTTTTACCGCCTGACGGTTTTGCCGCTGGCCAGCAAGGTTCTGGCGGCACTTGCCGGTTGGTTGGAAGGGTACAGCGGGGAAGCGGTTCGGCTGACGGCCGATCTGGATCAAATTCCGGCGCTGTCGGTGGAACGCGATCAACAATGGCGACGAATTGCGGCCTCGGAATTTTTGAGCGTTGCGGAAAAGCGCAGCCTGCTGGGCTTGCCCAAGTTGGTTGAGGATGAATGAGCGAGCCAGCAAAATCAGGCGGATCACGGTTTTTATACGAGCCTTTCGCCACTTCAAACGCCCATCGGGTGGAGATGGTTGAACGGGTCGCCGAAGAAAAATGGGCCGCACTCGAATATCGGTTGGGCCTGATCGACGCCAATATTGAACGGCTGGACCGACGGTTGTGGATCGCGGTTATGGGCGTGGTCACCGTGGTTTTAAGCCAGATCGTTCAAGGCATTTTGACCCATTCTGTTTAAAAGGAATTTGAGATGAATTTGAAATCAGACATTCCCGAACTGGAGCATAAGTTTGCCCATTTTGGTGAGGGCTTGGACGTCAAGGACGGCACGTTGATCCAAGGGTATGCCAGCTTGTTTGGGGCGCCGGATCAGGGGGGCGATGTGGTTGAATCGGGGGCCTATGCGGCGTCTTTGAAATCACTTATGGCCAGTGGCCGGCGCGTGAAAATGTTGTGGCAGCACGATCCGGCGCAACCGATTGGTGTTTGGGACGAGGTGCGCGAGGACAGCAAGGGCCTGTATGTCAAAGGGCGGTTGCTGGTTGACGTGGAAAAGGGCCGCGAGGCGGCAGCGCTGATCGGGGCTGGTGCCATTGATGGGCTGTCGATCGGGTATCGCACCTTGAAGGCCACAAAAGATGGCAAGGGCCGGCGGCTCTTGGCGGAGTTGGAGTTGTGGGAGGTGTCACTGGTGACGTTCCCGATGCTGCCAACGGCGCGGATCGGGGCAAAGGCGGACGAGCCGCTGGATGTCACTATGCGTGAATTAGCGGCGACCTTTGAGGGGGCGGCGCGCGAGTTGGCCGGGGGCTGACCCCGGCATTTTCAATAGTCAGGATGATTAAATGACGAAAGCTGAGACCAAGGCTCGGGGCGCGGAAGATATGTCTTTGCCCCGTGGCCCGGCCGCCGAAGTAAAAACGGCGCTGGCCGGATTTTTAAATGAATTCAGCGGCTTTAGGGCCGGAATTGACACAAAATTTCAACAACAAGAAGAGCGACTGAACATGCTTGACCGCAAAACGATGACCCATAAACGCCCTGCCTTATCGACCGGTGCGGAAACTGCGACACCCCACAAAAAGGCGTTTGAAGATTATTTGCGCTGTGGCGATGATGATGGTTTGCGCAGCCTGACACTGGAAGGCAAAGCCCTTAGCACGGCTGTTGCGGGTGACGGCGGTTATTTGGTGGATCCGCAAACATCGGCGACGATCCAGTCGGTGTTGAAATCATCCGCCTCTATCCGGTCGGTGGCCAATGTGGTGAATGTCGAGGCCACAACTTATGACGTGCTGGTGGATCACACCGATATTGGGTCTGGTTGGGCCACGGAAACCGCCAGTGTAACCGAAACCTCAACGCCGCAGATCGAGCGCATTTCCATTCAGTTGCACGAACTGAGCGCGCTGCCAAAAGCCAGCCAGCGTTTGTTGGATGACAGCGCTTTTGACATCGACGGTTGGTTGGCAAACCGCATTGCCGACAAATTTGCCCGCGCCGAAGCATCGGCGTTTGTTTCGGGCGATGGTTTGGACAAACCCAAGGGGTTCTTGACACATCCAGCGGTTGATAACGGTGTTTGGGCGTGGGGTTCGCTGGGCTATGTGCCGTCGGGTGCAGTTGGCGAATTTGCCGCCATCGATGCGGC